>TARA_R110000751_G_scaffold212278_2_pt1 | contig 56659 bp, 48 predicted proteins | sample TARA_R110000751 | Tara Oceans TARA_R110000751 (sample SAMEA4398001) | marine metagenome | biome: Polar Biome; feature: [MES] marine water layer (ENVO:01000295) within the mesopelagic zone...; material: water (ENVO:00002006), including particulate matter (ENVO:01000060) such... | reverse complement strand
CTTCTAGCTTCTAGCTTCTAGCTTCTAGCTTCTAGCTTCTAGCAATATAGTAAAAGCAGCTGCAAAAAACATCTACGCTATTTAATACTTTTATAAAGCTATTTTTTCTTTAAGCTAATCTCTAGAAGCTCGCCGCTGCTCTTAGTAATAATGGACTTTTTTAACGCGCTTAGGACGAGCTGTAGATAGGTAAATATCATTCACCAACTTAAAATCTAATTCTAGCTCAGTGGCATAGGTATCATCCCCAACAGGATAACTCTTTACCACTTTGGCACCTCGGATCACACCTTGTACTGAACTATCTAAATGCGTATTTTGAATTACTAAGCTTGCCAAAGATTGACCACTATCAACCTTTTGTCCGTAAACCTGTTCAGTTAACTCTCGGTACGCATCTAGCTTCGAAGCCTTAAGTGCCATTAACATTTTACTGGACTCAGTTGCTCCTTTTTGAGCTGATATTGGTGCGTAACCAATGGCCAAAATTACAGGGTAAGAGTCAGGAGCAACAGTTTCCCATTCAACATGTTTATCAAATACGCTGGAACACCCCGTCAAAAATATGCCTACCATAACGGCAAGAGCTAAATATCGACTGTTTAGTTTATTTCCCATATTCCTCACACCCTGCTATTCATTGTTTCAATATCACTTTATTGATAATCACTTCATTGATAGGTAATTGTTTAGCAATAACCGTACCTAAAAACCGGAATTCCCATTTGGGTATGATTTGTGCTTATTATTTGAATATGTTCTGTACTTATAAAGAACAAAGTTAAAAGATTAAAAAATGAGTCTGAAGTTTGACGGTCTAATGCCCCAAATCACTTTACGCAGGTTAGAAAGGTTAATGTATGCAAGTCGTTAGAATAATACTAATAAGTGCAGTTTTGATGTTACTTGTCACTTGTTTTCCCGCAAAAGCCATTTGGTTTGAGGCCACAGGTCAAGCCGCTATTCACAATGGTGAAAAAGAAGCGGCGCGGCAACAAGCCACTCAAGAAGCGATTAAACAGGCGTTGCTGTTTTCTGGCGCATCGGTTAAAAGTATCCAGTCTTTAGTTAATGGTTTGCTTGAAGACGATCGTTTTGAAATTCGCGCGTCAGGCGAAGTGAATAACATCGAACTGATTGATGAAATTTATCATGATGACTATGTAACTGTATCCATCAGAGCAGATATATTTCCACAAGAAACCATGTGTTCTGCGTCAGATTACAAAAAAAATATTGTCACTACATGGTATGACATCAATAAACGGCAACAAGCTGCCGTCGGCAATTTATACGACTTTGGTAAAGTGCTGGCTGAGAAGATTCAACTTGAGGCGCAGAATCATGCCAGACACTCATTTATACACCGCGTAGAACCTTACTTTTTAACGCCCTTAGATAAAGAAAAGAAATCAATGGCATTTACCCTAGCCCAAAAAACGGATGCCCAATTTGTGTTATTTGGTGAAATTATTGAATTTGGCCTGGAAACCACTCAGTCGTCGGGATTAGCATTTTGGAATAACGATCAAAACAGGCGAAATCTCACACTGTCTTTATCCATGTTTGACGGCAACTCTGGTGAAATGGTGTTTCAAGATACGCAGAATATTTCTGCTCCATGGGACTTTGATATTCACAAGCCAATAAACAGTAACAGTCAGCAATTGTGGGACTCAACATTCGGCTCAGCGACCAAAAAAATCATACAAACAGTGGTGCAATCAATAGATGAATCTGTAAGTTGCCTACCCGCATTTGGACGAGTAATAAAGGTGTCAGGTGAAAGCCTAAGCATCAATATTGGCAAACACAATGGCGTCAAACAGGGAGACAAATTAACCTTATTTCAAATGAATCAATTTTTTGACCCGCAAAATCTTCCCCATAGACAATTTCAATTACACCCAGAAGCCGTCATTGTAAAACAAGTATTTGCCGAAACAGCCCTAGTCGAGTCAATAACAGGTGCCCCACTGGCCAATATTCAACCAAATGATTTTGTTGCACGACGATAAAAACACAAGAGGGTTTAAATCCCGCCTCAGCTAGTACATAATGCTCGGCGCTAAACTCAGTCCCTGTAGTTTAATGGATAAAACAAGGCCCTCCTAAGGCTTAGATCTTGGTTCGATTCCAGGTGGGGACGCCAACGAAGCTCGTTAATAACCTCAGAAAAGTCTAATTAGACAGTCGCATTTGTATGCTAATCATTGGTAGTCTACCCCACAAAAATCAACGCCTTTTTGTGAGATAGCCTTTTAACGTACAAAAACCCTTTCTTATTTGTGCGATAGTTACAAATCTTACAAATACACGATAAAACCTATCAATCGCATTTCTTCATTTTGGGCTTTCTTGCCTTAGTTAAAAACATTCTAGGTAACCACTATCCCAATATTAAATTAGCTATGTATAATCAATGGCATATTTTACCTAACTAAAGATAAATATGGCGAACGACCCTTTAGATGACATGCCTAAAATTAGGCTAGAAAAAGATGACTTAGAGTCTTTTCATCGCACAAGAGCACAAGCAACTAAAAAAAGCCCAAAGAAAGCTAGCGTGACGGATGAGCCTGCTGTTGCATCAAACTCCCCTTCTTGGTTTGCTTTTTTGTTGTTACTTATCATTATTGTTGGCGCTGCAGTGTATTGGTCATTTCAACAATATACTGGGTTGCAACAAGCGCAAAGTAACAATACAAAACTTGAAAGCCGCATTACAGAACTCGAAAATCGTCTGTCTGCAACAGGTGAAGATATGGATCAATCCGCCGCGGCATTACAGGTAAAGGTTTCTGAACTGAGTGTTAAGACAGAAGATCTGTGGGGCCAGATGGACAAACTTTGGGCATCTGCGTGGCGCCGGAATCAGTCTGAAATTGGCGCATTAAATAAAACTGTTATGGCACTCAAGGCTTCTAGTGAAAAAAGTGCCAAAAGTCTTAGTAGCGATACCGTAGCTAACAATACCAGCATTAGTGTGCTCAAGGAGCAATTCGAGAATCAAGCGAACGCGCTACAGCAATTATCGAATAAACTAAACCAAGTTAATGCTGTAGATGCAGATTTGGAACAGCAACTTGCGAGTCTTCGTGAAAAGCTTATATCCACCGCATTGGCGAATAATAACTTAACAAATCAAATTGATGATTTGCGCCGCAGAGTAATTGCAGCAGAGAATAAAGCCAATCAAGTAGAAAACATGCTTACTGGGCCAACGTCTTAGCATGAGTTATTTAAAGACAAAAAAAATAGAGCGCTTAGCGCTCTATTTTTTTGTCTGGCGTTGGGATTATTCAGCTGGACTCTCATCCACTCTTTTGGCTGCCGACTCTTTAATTAACGTCTGTAACTCGCCTTGTTGCGCCATTTCCATAATGATGTCACATCCACCTACTAACTCACCATCCACCCATAACTGTGGGAAGGTAGGCCAATCTGCGTATTTAGGTAACTCTGCGCGGATATCAGGGTTTTGTAAAATATCCACATAAGCAAATTGCTCACCACAAGACATTAACGCTTGAGTGGCCTGAGCAGAAAAACCACAGTTAGGTAATTTAGGCGAGCCCTTCATATATAAAAGAATAGGGTTTTCTTCAATTTGTTGTTTAATTTTTTCAATAGTGTCCATAGCGGCTCTCTTTTAAATTTTGTTACTGATGATCTGGCGACAAGTTTAACGTTTTCAACTAACGATTAATACTCTACTGACCTTTTGTTGTCATGGTATTAGACACTTACTTAGTACTGATTCGGCTGAATATACTAAATTTACCCTTGAAAAACAGTATCAAGTCGCAATATCTGTGTATTGAAAAATTTTGTTTTAACAAATAACAAACCAGTGCTTTTACATTGCGATATAAAGTACTAGCATTTAACGATTCAGAATTTAAATACACATCACCCATTACGGAGAAACAACATGGCTTTTGAATTACCTGCTCTTCCTTATGAAAAAAACGCACTAGAACCACATATCTCTGCTGAAACCTTGGAATACCATTACGGTAAACACCATGCCACTTACGTCACTAAATTAAATGGTTTAGTTGAAGGCACTGACATGGCCAGTAAAAGCCTAGAAGAAATCGTGAAAAATTCTGAAGGTGGCGTATTTAACAATGCCGCGCAAATTTGGAACCATACGTTTTACTGGAACAGCTTAAGCCCAAATGGCGGCGGCGAACCAACTGGTGCTCTAGCTGATGCAATTAATGCTAAATGGGGCTCTTTCGCAGACTTCAAAGCAGCATTAAATGACAAAGCTGTGAATAACTTTGGTTCTAGCTGGACTTGGTTAGTAAAAACTGCTGACGGTAGCTTAGACATTGTTAATACTAGTAACGCAGCCACACCTTTGACTGATGCGAGCTTAACGCCACTACTTACTGTTGATTTGTGGGAACACGCTTACTACATTGATTACCGTAACGTCCGTCCTAAGTACCTTGAAGGTTTCTGGGCATTAGCTAACTGGGATTTTGCAGCAGCAAACTTCGCTTAATAGCTAACTATCAAAATAGTAAATAAAAGCCCTGTTACTCAGGGCTTTTTTTTCACTGTTTTTCAGAAGACAATACTTATTGAAAACACAAAACGAGATGCCCATGTCAGTTTCAAAAATATTAAGCTTGGTGGTTGTTACCTTATCCATTCAATTTTCACAATTAGCGCTTGCTAGCGGTAATGGCATAGTGGTTTTTCAATCTGATTTTGGCCTGAGCGACCAAGCGGTGTCTGCAATGCATGGTGTAGCGTTAGGCGTAGATAAAAATCTTAAAGTAGAAGATCTGACTCACCACATCCCAGCATACAATATTTGGGAAGGCGCCTACCGTTTGGATGCCGTCGCAGACTTTTGGCCAGAAAATACAGTCTTTGTATCCGTTGTAGATCCTGGCGTAGGCAGCGAACGCAAGTCAGTAGTACTTAAAACCAAGAGTAACCATTATTTTGTTACCCCCGACAATGGCACATTAACCTTAGTGGCGAATCGCTTAGGGATTGCAGAGGTACGTGAAATAGATGAAAAAACCAATCGTTTAAAAGGTAGTGAAGCCTCCCACACTTTTCATGGACGTGACGTTTATGCTTACACTGGCGCACGTTTAGCTGCTAGCACCATTAATTTTGAACAAGTTGGCCCTAAGTTAAAACCCGAAGTGTTAAGTATTCCCTTTGAAGCTGCGCGAATTGAAGAGAATAAGTTAATTGGTGGGATCCCTATTCTAGATCCTGCCTATGGCAACGTTTGGACTAATATTCCTATGTCGTTGCTACTGTCGCTCACAAAATCCGACGACTACGCGCCACTTTATTCGCAAAAATTTCTAGTCACAGTCACCCGAGGAAAACACTTTGTTCTTTCTGAAACCATCAGCTTTGAACGTTCATTCGCTGGCGTGAATGAAGGACAGCCTCTACTTTACGTGAATAGTTTAGAAAACTTAGCGTTAGCACTTAATCAAGCTAACTTTGCAGCCAAATTCAATATTCAAGCAGGTGGTGAATGGCGAATTGAAATTGTCCCTAAATAAAGAATTGCTTATGACTAAACAACAAAATAACCCACTGCATGGTCTTACATTGCAGACTATTCTTGAAACACTTGTCAAACAGCTTGGCTTTGAAGAAATGGGGCAACAGGTTAAAATAAATTGTTTCACCAGTGACCCTTCGATTAAGTCTAGCTTAAAGTTTTTGCGCAAAACCCCTTGGGCGAGAGAGAAAGTCGAACAGCTGTATTTATCCACTGTACATAATTCATCCAAAGAAAAGTCTAAACAGCCCACCGAAAAATTTGTGTGGCCAGACCTCACAAAAGACAACCCCAAGAAAGACGCTTAACCAGCGCAGTTTTGGTTTTTCATCAGTCGGCGAAGGATGAAAAATCAACTGCCATTTGTACCTAAATCAATTGAAGGAAAACCAGTATGAGTAAAAATGTAGACTCACTTTTTAAACCTTTTAGTTTAAAAAGCTTGTCACTTAAAAATAGAATTGCCATGGCCCCCATGACACGCAGCTTCTCACCCGATGGTATTCCTACCGAAGACGTTGCAGGTTATTATCGTCGCCGTGCAGAAGGCGGTACCGGTTTAATCATTACCGAAGGTACAACCATTGATGATCCTGTCGCCACTATGGATGGAAAAATCCCACAAATACATGGTAAGCAATCCTTAGCCGCTTGGGAAAAAGTGGTACAACAGGTCCATGGCGTAGGAGGCAAAATCATGCCACAACTATGGCATGTTGGCATGGCACGTAACCCAACCAAAGCCCCTTTTCCTGAATTACCTAGTGTTGGTCCATCCGGCCTGTTGGCACCGGGCAAACAAGTATCCGAACCTTTAACAGTGCCACAGATTCATCAGCTCATTGCAAGTTTTGCTAAGGCAGCCGCAGATGCAAAACGTGTAGGTTTTGACGGTATTGAAATACATGGTGCCCACGGTTATTTAGTTGATCAGTTTTTCTGGAGTGGCACCAACCAGCGCACCGATGAGTGGGGCGGAAGTATGGCTAATCGAAGCCGTTTTGCTGTAGAAATAGTCAAGGCTATTCGCGCCGCAACAGGACCCGACTTCCCGATTATCTTGCGTTACTCCCAATGGAAGCAGCAAGACTACACCGCGCGCTTGGCAGAAACACCGGAACTTTTAGAAGAGTTTTTGACGCCACTTTCAGATGCGGGTGTGGACATATTCCATTGTTCAACCAGACGTTACTGGGAGCCAGAATTTGCAGGTTCAGATTTAAACCTTGCAGGCTGGACTAAAAAACTCATCGGTAAACCTACCATCACTGTTGGCTCTGTTGGCTTAAACGGTGATTTCTTTGGTGCGTTTGCCGGCGAAGGCTCTGCAACACGTTCAATAGACGATTTAATCGAACGTCTAGATAAAGGTGAGTTTGATTTAGTGGCGGTTGGGCGCGCTATATTACAAGATCCCAATTGGGCCAACAAAATTCGCCAAGGTGATATAGATAAACTTGAGCAATATTCGGGAGAGGCGTTAGCCACATTGTCTTAAGAGATAGAAAAAAGCGCCCATTAAAATGGGCGCTTTGCAATTCATTCAATAAATTTTAGTTAAGTTAACCTTCCACTTTACTCATATCACCCGCTTTAATAATTGAGAAGTTTTCAAGTTTAAGATACTTGTTCATCACTCGATTGACATCTTCAGCAGTGAGCGCCTCAAGTTTTGCCTCATAAGCTTTATACCACTGCATTGTTCTGTCAACGGCTAAATTTCGACGTAAGGTACCTACCAACTCTCTGTCTTGTGCACGACTCACTTTTTTACCCTGCAACAGACCAGATTTAGCGCTTTGAATTTCTTCATCAGTAAAGCCATCTTTTAACAAGCGAATTAACTCTTCCTTGAAACCATTTTCAACTTTGCTTAAGTTTTGCGGTGCACAAATGGCGTAAGCCCCCATAGTGGCTTTCTGGTCCCGTGAATTCATATTAATAAACGAACCTGCACCATAACTTAGCCCGTCTTTTTGTCTTAATCTTGTGGCTAAGCGACTGTTTAGGAAGCCACCACCAAAGATATAGTTACCTAACTCTAATGCCGGTGCGTCTTCACTGTTTTCACCAACAGGAAGCATAATGGCAGCCACAAAAGTCGCGTTTTCTTTATCTGGTGTATCAAAATTGCTAGGGCTGGCAGTGACGTTTTGGTAAGTGTCTGGAACCCGCTCATAGGTACTTTTCGCAACCCAATCACCGAATAGACTTTCTAACACTGTTTTGATTTGGTTTTGATCGAAATCTCCCACAACCCCAATTTTCATGTGATTGCCGCCATAAAATGATTGATGAAAAGCGGATAAGTCAGTTAATTTAAGATCATTTAGAGCGTCTAAACTTTCTTGGAAAGTACGCTGATAATGGGGATGACCATCCTTATAAGGATTTTGTTTACGACCGTATTCGTTAAATGCTAGTCGTTGGGGATCTTGCAGATTTTTTTCGATATCAACCTTTAAGGTTGATTTGTATTGTTCAAATTCTGTTTTATCAAAACCAGGATCGCTCAACACTTTGTGCATAAGTGTCAGTGCCGACGACAAGTTTTCTTTTGTCGTAGTGATATTAGCCACCAACCAATCTGTACCTCCTGCCAATGAAACTTGCGCTTTTAACTTATCAAACTCGTCCTGAATTTCTTGACGAGACAATTCACTGGTACCTCGCATCAACATAGCGCTAGTAGCATTGCCAACAATACCAATATCTTGCAAACTTTCCTCAGTACCCAGACTCATCTTAATAGAGGCCACTACAGAACCACCACGGGTCTTTTTAGACAATAAGGATAGTTCGGTACCATTGCTTAACTCAGTTTCAACAGTACGTGAGTCAATGTTTTCGAAGCTGGGTTCGAATACTTCACCGGCGGCAATTTTTGCGCGTCCTTTGTAGTCTTTTACCATGTCATTCACACTAGCGACGGCGGGAATTTCAACACGATCCGGTGTATCTGTAGGAATAAAATGCCCAGCAGTACGGTTATTTCGTTGCAAATAGCGATTGGCTACGCGTTGTACGTCTGCGGTATTTACCTGTTCAATTCTATCACGGTGTAGAAAGTATAAGCGCCAATCTCCCATGCCTAGCCATTCACTTAGGTTTAATGCGATACGCTCTGACGAGTTAAAAGATAACTCAATGTTTTTCAATAGAGTACGTTTGGCTCGTTCCACTTCTGCATCGGTAATGGGCTGGCTATTTAAATCCTCAAGCACAGCAACCATGGCGTCAGAGGCTTTAGTTATATCCGCTTTTTTATCCACTTCAGCAAAATAAATTGCTAAACCGGGTTCTTGCCACTGAAAGTTAAAGCCAAACACACGACTCGCTAATTTTTGTTCAACTAATGCTTTATGTAAGCGCCCACTTGGGGTGTCGCCTAAAATTTGACTCAGTACATCAATGGCTGCGTAATCTTCATGAGAGCCTGCAGGAATATGATAAGCGGCGCCTGTCATTTGAACGTCGCCTACTCGCCTTATGGTGACACTTTTTTCGCCATCTTGGGCTGGCTCAGCTGTGTATAAAGGCCTAATCACTCTGTCTGGCTTTGGAATAGGGGCAAAGTATTTATTCACTAATTCCAGCATTTCGGCTTCAACAAACTTACCTGCCACTATTAAAGTCGCGTTGTCTGGTTGGTAGTACATTTTATAAAATGCTTTTAGTCTGTCGATAGGCACATTTTCAAGATCGGCTTTTGCGCCTATGGTGGACTTTCCATAGTTGTGCCACATGTAAGCTGAGGCAGCCATTTTTTGTAGGGTAATGCGAAACGGGCTATTTTCACCTCGTTCAAACTCGTTTCTGACGACTGTCATTTCACTATCAAGATCTTCTTTGGCAATAAAGGAATTCACCATTCGATCTGATTCCATGCTCAAAGCCCAATTGATATTTTTTTCATTGGCAGCAAAGGTTTCAAAATAGTTGGTACGGTCTGTCCAAGTAGTACCATTTGGACGAGCACCATGAGAGCTCAGTTCCGCTGGGATGTCTTTATGTTTTGGACTACCTTTAAACACTAAGTGCTCCAGCAAGTGAGCCATGCCAGTTTCACCATAGTTTTCATGCTTTGATCCAACATGATAAGTAACGTTGACTGTTACAGTTTCTTTAGTTTGGTCAGGGAATAATAAAACACGTAAGCCATTGTCGAGATTATATTCACTGATCCCTTCAACTTCGGATACTTTATCAAACTTTGCTTTGGCAAAAGCCAAAGGTGATGCGACCAGCGTAATACTTAATACTGCGCCAATAAAAAATGGTCTTTTGAACATCCGTTTATCCTTTTAATTATTGCAACTACCACTAAAAGGCAGCCGCTTAGATTTAAGCCAATAGACAATAATTAACTTTCTTTATTAAAACAACTTATTGCGCTAACTATTTGGGTAATTTTAATACCATGTCATTGCAACGCTATGAAAATAAAAGCCCATAAAAAAGCCGACTCATTGAGTCGGCTTGCACCTAGCTATTGACATTTACATGCTACAGATCAGCAGCTAATTTTGTGCCTTGTTTAATAGCTCGCTTTGCATCAAGTTCTGAAGCGACATCTGCTCCACCGATTAGGTGATGAGGCTTGCTTAAACCGTCAACTAGCTCTCTTAAAGGCTCTTGTCCAGCGCAAACAATGACATTATCTACATCAAGCACTTGCACTTGATCATTAACCTTAATATGTAAGCCTGCGTCGTCAATTTTAAGGTATTCGACTCCTGCTAACATGCTTACACCTTTACTGAGTAGTCCTGCTCTGTGGGCCCAACCAGTGGTTTTACCTAAACCTGCCCCCACTTTGGTGGTTTTACGTTGCAGCAAAAAGATTTCTCTAGGTGAGGCTTCCGGTGCGGGTTTAACACCTTCAATACCGCCGCGTGAACCAAAGGTCATGTCAATTCCCCACTCTTTCATAAAGGCTGGGATATTTTGACTGGTAGACTCGCCGGCATGGGATAAATACTCAGAGACATCAAAACCAATGCCACCAGCACCTATAATGGCGACTTTTTTACCAACAGGCTTTTTATGGACAATAACATCGATGTAACTTAAGACTTTTTGGTGATCTATGCCTTCAATAGGTGGCGTGCGCGGTGCAATACCTGTGGCAATGACGACTTCTTCAAATTCACTGTTGTTAAGTGCGTTGACATCAACGCGGGTGTTCAGTTTGACTGTTACCTTATGTAATTCAAGCTGACGTGCGTAGTATCTTAGGGTTTCGTAAAACTCTTCTTTACCTGGAATTTGTTTGGCTATATTAAATTGTCCACCTAATTCACTAGCAGAATCAAAAATAGTCACCTTATGACCACGCTGCGCCGCGGTAGTCGCTGCAGCCAAGCCTGCCGGTCCTGCGCCTACTACCGCAATGTTTTTAACCTGAGTACTAGGCGTAATTAATAATTCGGTTTCGTGACAGGCGCGAGGGTTCACTAAACAGCTACTCATTTTTCCTTCGAATACGTGATCTAAACAGGCCTGGTTACAACCTATACAGGTATTTATTTCGTCTGAACGATTTTCCATGGTTTTAAGCACAAACTCTGGATCAGCCAAAAAGGGTCTGGCCATAGACACCATATCAGCATCACCACGGGCTAACACCTCTTCAGCCACTTCGGGAGTGTTAATTCGGTTTGAAGTGATAACAGGAATAGACAAGGCTTTTCTAAATTTTGCCGTTACCCATGTAAAAGCTGCTCGCGGTACTTTAGTGGCAATAGTGGGAATGCGCGCTTCGTGCCAGCCTATACCTGTATTGATAATAGTTGCACCTGCTTTTTCGATAGCTTGACCTAACTCGACCACTTCATCATAAGTGGAACCTCCTTCAACCAAGTCCAACATAGATAAACGGTAAATGATGATAAACTTTTCACCTACGGCTTCACGTACTCGGCGTACGACTTCGAGTGGCAAACGAATTCGGTTTTGATAGGAACCGCCCCATTCATCCTCTCTGTGGTTAGTGCGAGCAGCGATAAACTGGTTTAAGAAATACCCTTCAGAACCCATTATTTCTACGCCATCGTAACCGGCTTTTTGGGCTTGTAATGACGTATCGATAAAGTCCTGAATTTGTTTTTCAATGCCTTGTGCATCAAGAGCCTTAGGTTTAAAAGGATTAATTGGCGCTTGCACGGCTGATGGTGCCACTAAAGCAGGATTATAGGCATAACGACCGGTGTGTAATATTTGCATGCAGATTTTGCCACCATGCTCATGCACTGCATCGGTAATGGTTTTGTGGTCTGCAATGGCTTTGTCTGTGTCTAGTCGCCTGGTATCTTTGTGGGTAGCGCCTTCATCATTTGGGCCGATTCCCCCCGTAACAATCAGGCCTACTCCCCCTTTGGCACGCTCAGCAAAATAAGCGGCCATGCGCACGTGGCCGTTAGGCGCTTCTTCTAATCCTGTGTGCATGGAACCCATTAAGACACGATTTTTAAGCTGGGTGAACCCCAAATCTAAAGGTTTAAGTAGATGCGGGTATTTGTCTAAGCCTTGAGCTAGTGCAGTATTGGCGGTCATATAGTTGTTCCTATTACTCGAATTCGTTCTATTTTGATATGGCTGACTTACATGCCAGAAGATTTTTGATGTAGATCGGCATATACAGGTAAACGTTTTTGTTGTCCTGCTGCCATCGCTTCTTGCACATCAGGCATTTGAAACATGCCACTTTGCCAAGTCGCCATATAGGTTAAGCTATCTGACACATTGTGGTCGCGAGTGTAATTAATCATTTCTTTACAACCAGCGACAGCCATAGGTGAATGTATTGCAATTTTGGCAGCAATTTTCATTACACCTTCGATCATGCTTTGTTGATCTGCAAATACCTGATTAACAAAGCCACATTGTTTGGCTTCGTCACTGGGCATATTACGGCCCGTATAAGCTAATTCACGGATCAAGCCTTGGGGCATTAAATGCGGCAAACGTTGTAAGGTACCTACATCAGCGGTCATACCTAATTCGGTTTCTTTAATAGTAAAATAGGCATCTTGTGTACAATAACGACTATCGGCGGCACATATCATATCGACTGCGCCACCAATCACTCCGCCCTGCACTGCCACTAATACCGGCATGCGGACTTCTTCAAGGGCATTAAAACTATCTTGTAACTCCAGTACGAGTCGACGAGTTCGCTCTGCCCTACGGGCAGGCTCACCTTGGAAATCTTTCGCCATATTAGTAAATACAGACAAATCCATACCGGCACTAAAATGTTTGCCTTGGGATGAAATGACAATCACCCGCGCTTGAGACTCTGCATCAATCTTTCGCACTACTGCAGGTAATTCACGCCAAAATGCTGGCACCATACTGTTCAGTGCTTCTGGACGGCTCAGTTGGATATGAGCAATGTGATTTTCGATGTTCACAGATAAAGTTTCTAGCGCTGATAAATCGATATTCGGCACTGGCATTCTCCTTGGATTAGTAATGGGCTTAATACACTTGTTGCGGATGTATAAGTCATACCATTAACAAAAAATTAAACTAGACAGCGTCAAGATAAAAGCATATCTTGACGCTGTCAAGATAACAAACATCAAATTTATTAATAGTCGGTTATGAGTCAACAAACAGTAAAGAAACAACAACAAAATAAACCCAGTTATCATCATGGTGACTTGCGCAGTACTTTGCTTAATGCAGCCAATGCACTATTAAAAGAAACAGGTATTGAAGGTTTATCTTTACGCAAATTAGCCGACAAGGTAGGGGTTTCTCGTACGGCTCCTTATCACCACTTTAAGGATAAAAATCAGTTATTGTGCGCTATAGCAGAACTTGGTTTTGTACGTTGGCATCAAGATGCAGAGCATATTTTCAATCAAACTGAATTATCTCCCAAAGAAAAGTACCGTCAGTTTTTTCATGGTTATATTAGTTATGCTGCCGATAATCCTGAATTATACGATTTGATGTTTGGTCGCACTATTTGGAAACAAAAAAGCGCTACAAACGAATTGCGGAGTGTGGCCTACCCTAGTTTTACCCATCAAGTCGAAATGACCAAAAAATGGCAGGCACAAGGATTAATGCCAAAAAATGAGGACACCTTGCGTTTATCGCAAGTTACCTGGGGAACAATGCATGGCATCGCCCGATTATTGATTGATGGTATTTACGCTGATCGCAGCCATATTGATGAAATGTGTGATTGTGCTGTGAATTTGTTTACACAACCAATCGCACCTGCCAAAGTTTAAAACTGATTGGGACTCAATCCATACAAGCCATTACCTTAAAAACTAAAAACACACTCAGTATTCAAGGTAATTGGTTTACACTTATTTTAGCTTTTTATGGCTTTGACATTCGAATGACCACTCGACGGTTCTTAGCTCGGGTACTTTCATTGATGTTAGGTGATGCATGTCGTCTTTCACCATGGCCGGTAATATCTATTCGTTCTGGGGCAACGCCCATTGAGCTAAAAAACGCTTTTATTTCCACAGCTCTGCGGATAGAAATTTCTTTATTGATTTCTCTACCGCCATAACTGTCGGTATAACCGTCTAACAACACCAGTTCTAAATCAGTGTCTTCTTTCAAATATTCGCCAATCATAGCTAAACGTTTCTGTGAATATTTAGTCAACTTAGTATTATTAAATTGATAATTAAGCACTGTATACGCAATATCTTGGAAGCTATAAGGCAATAAATTCGCTACACATTCCGCAAATTGTATATAAGGAAGAGCAAAGTTACTGGCATTTAACCCTATTGCCACTTTGTCATATGGGTTGTACCAATCCTGATAATAAATGGTTGGCCAAAATCCCTTCTCGAGCTCTGTGAGCATGGTCCAAGCCGCTTGTTCGGGCAAATCACCATTGTATTGTTTACGAATGGTCATATCGGCAATGGTGCGTTGCACTTGTCCAGGCATCCATTTTGGTGGCACCGAATATACAGCAGCGACCCCATAGGACTTAGGCAGTCTTAACATATCCAGTTCAAATTCCATGTTCAGTTGCTTGGAGGCAAAACTACTGAACAATGCCTCTCCATAACCTGGCAGTTTATGACTTAAGGTACATAACAAACGAGATTCATCTTTGAGTTGCCAATCAGAATTCTCTACTTTGGCAGCATATTGACGTAGTCCTGCTGCCGAATTGGCAGACAGTGACACTAAGATGGCACAAATAATAGTATTAAACATTTTATTGAACATGGATTAGGAGCCCCCCGCTTCTGACAATTATATCGACAAAATGGAAGAAACGTTTAATTAATTAACTTTCATTAAAAATGCACAGGTTGGCGTTTTAGGCTAGCTACTGAAAAAGAACCTTGTCATAATCCCATTTCACCAAAACTTTTTAGGTTTCCATGTCAGAATTATTTGAAATAAAAAATCGTTTCAGGGGATATTTCCCTGTGGTAATTGATGTAGAAACTGCTGGTTTCAATGCAAAGAACGATGCCCTTTTGGAGATTGCAGCAGTCACCACCAAAATGGACGAAAATGGATTTTTCTACCCAGATAAAACTTTTCATTACCATGTTATTCCGTTTGAAGGCGCTAATTTAGAAAAAGCGGCCTTGGATTTTAATGGTATCGATCCCTATTGTGCGCTCAGAGGCGCATTGGACGAAACCGAAGTCATGAAAGATCTGTGTAAAAAAATACGTAAAGAGCAAAAAGGGGCTGATTGCCAACGCTCAGTGATAGTGGCTCACAACGCAGCCTTTGACCAAAGTTTTGTCAACGCCGCGATTGAACGCAGCCATATCAAACGTAGTCCTTTTCATCCATTTGTGTCTTTTGATACCACCACTTTATCAGGCTTGGCGCTGGGACAAACTGTTTTAGTAAAAGCGTGTATGGCAGCAGGCATCAGTTTTGATCAAAACGAAGCACATTCTGCCCTATACGATACTCAAAAAACGGCTGATCTTTTCTGCTACATACTCAATAAATGGCAAAGTTTGGGGGGGTTAGAAGCGCATAATTGACGTTGAGATCCGTAGACATAAAAAAACCGCTCACAAAGAGCGGTTTTTGTTTTAAGCGGTAAAATAATTATAGTTTATCTGCATTTTCAGCTAAATAACTAGCCACGCCTTCAGGGCTATCAACCATACCTTTTGAACCTTCAGTCCAACCAGCAGGACATACTTCACCATGCTCTTCATGGAAGTTTAGGGCATCAACCATACGTAACATATCATCGATATTACGACCTAGAGGCAAGTCATTTACGACTTGATGACGCACTACACCCGCTTCATCAATTAAGAAAGAGCCACGGAAAGCAACACCTGCATCTGGATGCTCAACATCGTAGGCCTGACAGATGTCATGTTTAACATCGGCAACCAAAGTATATTTCACTGGACCAATACCGCCCTCATTAATAGGGGTATTACGCCAAGCGTTATGGCTGAATTGAGAATCAATTGAAACACCAATCACTTCTACACCACGTTTTACAAATTCTTCGTAACGTTTATCAAAAGCGATTAGCTCAGATGGGCAAACAAAAGTGAAATCTAAAGGATAGAAAAACAATACCGCTTTTTTACCTTTAATGGCTTCACTTAGAGTAAAGCTATCAACAATTTCACCACTTCCAAGAACAGCTGCTGCAGTAAAATCTGGGGCTGGACGACTAACTAATACACTCATTAAATTCTCCTGATTATATGATTGAATGGATCACAACACGATTATTATGTGTGTTAACCACATTAATATTGTAGGTGTTATGAAGCATATGAGTGCACATTGGTAAAAAACAATAGCTTGTCTAAAAATAATTTTGCGAGATATTACCAACATCATTTAGATAGTTGGATTTTTGCTCGGTATCAATAAAACAAAGTGTCAATTAAAAGCTTGATCTTTATGTAAATAACAATTATTCTTATTTGCATAAGGGTTATAAGGGTATTTTATGTACGTTTGTTTATGTCTTGGCATCACAGATAAAGCAATTAAACAGGCTGTCTTAGAAGGCGGCGTGGGTAACATGCGTCAACTCAAGAAAAAGTTGGGTGCTGGTACACAATGTGGAAAATGTGTACAAATGGCACAAACCATTATAGACAACACTATTATTGATGAGTCATTGTTTAAAGAAGTGTGTTAACGCCTTTATTTCAATAAAATGTCCTTAGAACCAAAAAAGCCAATCGTGAAGATTGGCTTTTTTGGTTTTGTCCTGTTAACAATCCTTATTCAACAAAACCTTCATTGGCTTTAACTGTTAATGGATGATAGCCCGCTTTAGCTTCAGTAAAGGCCTTCTGGGCCATGACTTTTCCCTCTGGCGTTTGCGATAACGCTTTGTATAAAGGCTTAACCAACTTATTGCGACCTATTGACGTGAGATATTCATGCAATCTTTTAAAGGCAGGTTGATACCAGTTATTAACACTGATCAATAACCAACTATGGGCAATCTCATTATTTTTACTGCTAGTTAAAGAAAAAGCCTTATCTAAATCTGCGAGTTGTTCTTGAGTAAGTTTATCTGGCATATTATTTAAAAAATACAACCATTGATGCACTACCCACTTTTCACTATCGATTTCATTTGCCTGAATTGAACCGGCTAACCACGCATTGCGTTCTTGATCTACAATACTAAAGGCATCAGATTCAGGAGCTGGCGCATCATCAGGGACACCTGGTTGAAAAATCCATTGGTCTATTCTTTGTTTTGACAACACAGCACTGTGTTCTTTGAGTAATGTTTGCTCTAGGTAACTCACAAATTGATCTGTTGTAATACTTTGAAAGGCAAATTTTTCAAAGTAGCTCAATAAAAATTCATCAAATTCTTCTCTGCCAACTTTGTTTTCTAATTCACGCAAAAATAATGCGCCTTTTTCGTATGGAATGTTACTGAAAACGACATCTGGATCACGTCCTCTTAAATCTATTGCCATAATCTGATCATTCGCTGATAACGAATCAATATCCGCCTGTAAATCTTGTCGACCTAATACAGCTTCCATTTCAAATCGTTCATCTCCATAAATCATCTGCATAATTCGGTAGGTTAAATAAGTTGTAAACCCTTCGTTTAACCAAAGATCTCGCCAAGTTGCATTGGTGACAGTATTACCAGACCAAGAGTGCGCTAATTCATGGGCAATCAGCGAGACTAAACTTTTATCCCCTGCAATCACTGTAGGGGTAATAAAAGACAAGCGTGGATTTTCCATACCACCAAACGGGAAAGAAGGCGGTAAAATTAATAAGTCGTACCTGTCCCAGCTATAGGGCCCAAAGGCTTTTTCTGTGGCAATAAGCATTGATTCAGTGTCGGAAAACTCAGCTGCTGCTGCGTCTAAAATACCTTTCTCAGAATATACCCCAGTCCGTTTACCCATTGATTTAAAGTGCAAGTCACCTACCGCTAACGCAATTAAGTATGAGGGTATCGGCTGTGGCATCGAAAACTCATACACTCCGTCTCGTGGGGTGTCAGGGTCGTTAGATGCACTCATAACTGCGAGCAATTCTTTGGGTGTGCGAATCGTTGCCTCATAAGTCATTCTCACTTGTGGAGAGTCTTGTAATGGAATAAAGCTACGAGCATGGATAGCTTGGGCTTGTGTGAACAAAAACGGATGTTGTTTGCCAGCCGTTTGTTCCGGTGTTAGCCACTGTACACCTGATGCTTCGGGTGAGGTCTGATAACGTATCACTACGTTATCTGCATAGGCGGGTATATCAATAGTTAAAGCGGCACCCAAAAATGAATCTGCGTTTGCTAGGTTAAAATTAAGGGCTTTGCCCTTAGCTGTGACACTACTGATTGTTAAATCCCTAGTATCCACTATTAACTGAGTTGCTCTAGAATCGACTCTTTGAAAATCCAACTGAGCGGTTCCCAACAACACCTTTTTGGCAAAATCCACTGTTAAATCTAAGGTTAAGTGAGTCACCTTAATTGATTCTGGATTCCCAAAAGAATGGTAATCCTTGCCGACTTCCATGACATTGGTTACCACATCATTAATGACTTCAGATTGATCCACTTTGGGGTTAACAGTTGTATTAGTTGAACTATTGCCAGAACATCCGCTGAGTATGGTTAAAGACAAAGCGCTAACAACAATATATTTTATAAACATGATTTTACCTGATAGAAAATTCTTAGATAAAGTGTGGCATATTTACGAGCACATAAAAATATGTAATACCGATTCACTCACAGTGTTTTGTAATGACAAGTTACCGACTTTAAATGTATTCTTGGGTGTAAATAGGAGGCGAATATGCAAAGTACTGAATTATTTGACGATGGTCTAGAAGCGTTTTTAAATGAACTGAAAGATGTAAAACCCATCGAACAAACAGACACTGTGGTGACTTGCCAACAAAAGAATACCTTAGCTAAACAATTAAAAAGACAAGCATTAGAGTCCTCTCAAAACCTCACAAACAATTACCTGAGTGTTGAAAAAGTCGAGCCTGTGGATCCCTACGATCACATCAGTTATAAACAGGATGGGGTACAACAAGGTGTGTTTAAAAATTTAAGATTAGGAAAATACAAACTTGATTTTGTATTAAATCTACAACAAAACAAATTTGAACAGGCTAGATCGAGGCTTTTTAATCAAATCTTAGATAGTCATAAAAAAGGTGAACGTACCTTGTTAATTAAACATGGTTTAGGTTTGCACAGCAAGCCCTTTCCGGCACACTTAAAAAGTTACCTACATCAGTGGTTGCGGCAAATGCCAGAGGTGATTGCGTACCACACGGCTCAGCCTTATCACGGCGGAAATAGTGCCGTTTATGTATTACTAAAAAAGAACCAACACGAAAAAGCCAACAATCGCGAATTACATCGCAAAAAGTAGCGGATTTGAGACTAAAAAATTAAAGTTTAGTATTTATACTAACAATTGATTCTGAGTGATAGTCTGCAGAAAACTGTGGAAGGGTTGAGGATTTAGCTGAAGCACTGAAAATAGCAGCGACAATGAGAAAAATGACGGTAACTAACACACCGGCTAGACCAAAACCTTTATTTGAACGATTCATGAGCGTCTCTTATTATTTTTAATTTGTAATTTTAATAAACACATATTGAAATACACTTTGTTAACATGCAGAAGACGAACTCCCTGTCAACATGTGACTAAATATTAATCACTATTTTACTGATATACAAGGACTTTATTTTTTCTTTACTTAATAACTTGAAATTATCAATATTTTAAGATGACTGGAGATAGCATTTCCCCAGTCATTAACAAAATTCGACACCGATAATTACTGATTATAAATAACTGTTCCAATTATCTATAGATTACATTTTTTCGCAAAAGTTCAGCTCTAGCCAAGATAAACTCTAGCGTTTCTAAACATACGCATCCAAGCACTGTCTTCTTGCCACTCTTCTGGGTGCCAAGAGTTTGCTACCGTTCTGAATACTCTTTCTGGGTGGGGCATCATTATAGTCGCCCTACCGTCACTGCTGGTTAATCCGGCAATTCCTAAGGGAGACCCATTTGGATTGGCTGGATAGTTTTGGGTAACATTTCCATAATTATCCACGTATTGAAGTGCAACTGCAGCATTCTGCAAAGCTGCAACTGCGCCTTGATCAGTTGCAAACTCTGCACGACCTTCGCCGTGAGAAACAGCAATAGGCATTCTTGAGCCCTGCATACCATCAAAAAATACTGACTTTGACGATTTAACTTCTAGCATAGCCACTCGCGCTTCAAAGCGTTCCGATTGATTAGTCACAAAGTGTGGCCACATTTCAGCGCCGGGGATCAGTGATTTCAAATTAGACATCATCTGACATCCATTACACACCCCCAAAGAGAACGAATCTTGGCGAGCAAAAAATTCTGCAAACTGGTCTCTGGCTTGATTGTTGAACAAGATAGATTTTGCCCAACCTTCACCGGCACCTAATACGTCACCGTAAGAAAACCCACCACAAGCCACTAGGCCCTTAAAGGTTTCTAAAGACTGTTTACCAGATAATAAATCACTCATATGTACATCTATTGCACTGAATCCAGCACGGTCAAATGCAGCGGCCATTTCCACATGGGAGTTAACACCTTGCTCACGTAAAATAGCAATACGTGGAGCCACTCCTTTAAGAATATAAGGCGCAGCCACATCTTCTGTTACATCAAAACTTAAATTAGCATGTAACCCGGGATCTTTAACATCGGCCTTAGCTGCAAACTCTTGTTCAGCACAACTTGGGTTGTCTCTTAGTTTTTGCATCTGTAGTGTGGTTTGTGCCCATGTTTGACGGTAAAACACGCGGCTATTTTCAAGTACAACTTGTCCATTTTGTTTAAAAACAATTTGGTCCGTATTATTAAGAGTACCGATACTGTGTACTAAATGCTGAATGCCATGCTTAGCAAATACCTTTAAGACCTGTTCTTTTTCGGCCACAGGAATTTGCACAACGGCTCCAAGTTCCTCGTTAAATAATAATTCAATTGCCGACCCGCTGAGCTCATCTAAATGAATATCTACACCGGTTTTACCAGCAAAGGCCATTTCTACTATAGAAGTAAACAAACCACCGTCTGATCTGTCGTGATAAGCCAATAAACGTTTTTCATTCACCAATTGCTGCAGAGCGAGGAAAAATCCTTTTAATATTGACGGAGAATCAACATCTGGCGCCAAATTACCTAACTGCTGATAAACTTGTGCTAAACAAGATGCGCCAAGACGATTTTGTCCTTGGCCTAAGTCAATCAACAATAATTCCGTTTCAGCCACTTTGCTGTTCAATTCTGGTGTTAGAGTCTTGCGAATATCTTGCACTGCGCCAAAAGCAGTGATCACCAAAGAAAGTGGTGAAGTAACGGATTTATCGCCTTGTTCGTCTTGCCAAGTGGTTTTCATTGACATCGAATCTTTGCCCACAGGGATGGTTATGTCCAAAGCAGGGCATAATTCCTCACCTACCGCTTTGACGGCTTCATATAAACCCGCATCCTCTCCAGGGTGGCCTGCTGCTGCCATCCAATTAGCCGATAAGTTAATACGTTTTAGATCGCCAATGTCTGCCGCCGCTAAATTGGTTAATGCCTCACCCACTGCCATACGGGCAGAGGCTGCATAATTAATCAATGCAATAGGTGTACGCTCACCCATAGACATAGCTTCACCTTGATAACTATCAAATGAACTCGCAGTTACCGCGACATCGGCCACTGGCACTTGCCACGGGCCTACCATTTGATCTCTTGCTACCAAGCCCGTCACTGAACGATCCCCTATGGTAATCAAAAAGGTTTTCTCAGCTACAGTAGGCAACGTCAATACACGTTCCGCGGCTTGCGCTATATTCATCACACTGGTATCGACTGCCACTGAATCTAAGGTTTTTGAGGCGACATCTCGATGCATTTTAGGGGTTTTACCTAACAATACTTCCAGTGGCATATCAATGGCGTTATTTTCAAAATGTTGATCACTAAGGGTCAAATGTTCTTCTGCAGTTGCTTCACCTACTACCGCAAAAGGTGCACGTTCACGGCGACATATTGCGGCAAATACCTCTAGATTTTCAGGGGCAACCGACATCACATAACGTTCTTGTGACTCGTTACACCAGACTTCTAACGGCGACATTCCCGGTTCATCGTTAGGCACATTGCGTAATTCAAACTGACCACCACGTCCGCCATCACTCACTAATTCAGGAAAGGCGTTAGACAATCCACCCGCCCCTACATCATGAATAAATTGGATTGGGTTTTCGTCTCCCATCTGCCAACATTTATCAATCACTTCTTGGCAACGACGTTCCATTTCTGGATTACCCCGTTGTACTGAGGCAAAATCTAAATCCTCGCTAGACTGACCTGATGCCATTGAAGAGGCAGCTCCGCCACCTAAACCTATATTCATTGCAGGCCCCCCCAAAGCGATAAGCTTAGCCCCAACGGTGATCTCGCCTTTTTGGATATGGGATTTTCGAATATTACCCAATCCACCAGCCAGCATTATAGGCTTGTGATATCCCCTCACCTCTTCGCCATTAAAACTTGTGACTTTTTGTTCGTAGGTGCGGAAATACCCCAAAATACTGGGGCGACCAAATTCATTATTAAACGCAGCACCACCAAGTGGGCCGTCCATCATGATGTCGTAGGCACTAACAATACGCGTAGGCTTACCAAAATCTGTCTCCCAAGGTTGTTCAAATCCAGGAATACGTAAATTCGATACTGAAAATCCTACTAAACCCGCTTTAGGTTTTGAGCCTCTTCCGGTTGCCCCTTCATCGCGGATTTCACCACCAGAACCGGTAGCCGCGCCAGAAAACGGTGCAATAGCTGTAGGGTGATTATGGGTTTCAACTTTCATCAAAATATCAATGTCTTCATGATGATAGCGATATTCATTGCCCTGAGACTCGGGGAAAAATCGCCCTGCAAAACTACCTTCCATTACCGCAGCATTATCTTTATAGGCGGAATGCACGTTTTCACCACAGTGTTCATAAGTGTTCTTAATCATTTTAAACAAAGACTTGGGCTGCACTTGCCCGTCTATTGTCCAATCGGCATTAAATATTTTGTGGCGACAGTGCTCAGAGTTTGCTTGTGCAAACATATATAACTCTACGTCATTAGGGTTGCGTCCTAAGCGACTAAAATTCTCAAAAAGATAATCGATTTCATCGTCTGCTAAGGCTAAACCTAATCTCACATTCGCCTGCTCTAAGGCTAATTTCCCTAAACTGAGCATATCCACAGAAGTTAAAGGTGTGGGTTCACTTTGCACAAACAGTGATTCTGCAGCTTGGAAGTCAGCCATGACCACTTCAGTCATTCTATCGTGAAGCAATGCTTTTATTGCCGCGAGTTGTGCTTCAGTTACATTTTCCGTTTGTAAATAATAAGCCACGCCTCTTTCTAAACGTTGTACTTTATTTAAACCACAGTTGTGAGCAATATCTGTCGACTTAGACGACCAAGGCGAGATAGTGCCTGGCCTGGGAGTCACTAAAAGCAAGGTACCTTGTGGTTGATGCTCTTGAATACTTGGACCGTATGTTAACAATTTGGCCAAAATGGCATCTTCTTGCTCAGTGAGTGGCTCAGAAACCATCACAAAATGGGCGTACTCGGCATAAATACCAGAAACTGGTAAGCCATGTTCAGCAAATTGAGAAAGACATTTTTCAATACGAAAATCGGATAAAGCAGGTGTACCGCGGAGCACTAACATAAAGTCATGACCTATAGCAGAATTTGCATTTCAATTAGAAATGACAAATCGATGATTGAGGAATTTTAAGGCGCGGATTATAGGGTAATTTATCTAATTTTATAAGCATCAGTTTCGCTAAAAACCTAGTTTTATTTGTTTTAATTCATAACTTTACTTACTGGGGCACATGACCAAACAGTCTACTTTTGTTAGACTCAGGTATAAACAAAGCACTGGATGAAATCCTATAATTTGTACACAATAGGATCTCAATATAATACTTCCTAATTTATGAGGGTAAAGTTATTCGCTTACAGCACAGTCTCACTTTATTTCTAATACTGGTAATTGGTGGCTGTAATGACATCAAACATTCTTCCAGCTTGGGAGACGTATTAGATGCTGGAGTATTAAAAGTCGGCACTACCTATGGACTCACCACCTATTACAATGGAGCCACTGGGCCTGTTGGCTTTGAGTATGAGCTCGCTGAAGGTTTTGCAGCCTACCTTGGTGTTAAACTTGAAGTGTTCCCCTATTACAATCTAGACGATTTATTCCCCCAATTAACAGATGCCAATCTAGACATGATTGCTGCAGGCATAAGTGTGAGCCCCGAACGTTACCAAAGATTCAAATTTGGCCCTGGTTATCAACGTGTCAGTGAAAAGTTGGTATTCAAGCAAGGTAAAGAGTGGCCAAGAAGCATTCAAGATTTAAAAGGTAAATTGGTGATTGCCGCGGGTAGCAGCCACCATGATTCTTTACTGCGGTTACAGCAAGGGGACGAGCAACTTACATGGCAAGAAACGGCGGACTCCGATATGGAGGAATTGTTAGAGATGGTGTTAAAAGAAGAGCTCGACTACACCATAGCCGACTCCAATATTCTGGCCTTAATGCGTCGCCGTTACCCTGAACTGGCTATTGGTTTTTCTATCAGTCCTGAACAAGATGTGGCTTGGGCAGTCAATAAGGATCGAGATGATTCTTTGTTGGCTGCATTAATCGAATACTTTGGCATTATTCAAAATAATGGCACTTTAGCCGCATTAGAAGACAAATATTTTGGCCATGTGAGGCAATTTAATTATGTGGATACTCGGGCATTTATAAAATCATCTAGAGAAGTGCTTCCTCAATTCAAACCTTGGTTTGAGCAATATTCAAATGATCTAGATTGGCGTTTATTAGCCGCTATGAGTTATCAAGAAAGCCACTGGCGTCCTAATGCAAGATCGGTAACCGGCGTGCGCGGCATGATGATGTTAACCCTTGCAACAGCTAAGGAACTGGGCATAGTGTCGCGATTGGATCCTGAGCAAAGCATCAAAGGTGGCGCACAATACTTAACGAGTCTTCTTAAGCGTATTCCAGATCGTATAACTCACCCAGACCGATTATGGTTTGCGCTTGCTGCCTACAATGTAGGTTTGGGACATTTAGAAGACGCTAGAGTATTAACAGATCGCCAAGGCGCTAACCCTGATATGTGGGTAGACGTTAAAATACGCCTACTCCAGTTAAGGCAGAAAAAATATTACAAAACAACTCGTTATGGCTATGCACGTGGTAATGAAGCGGTCGCCTATGTTGATAACATCAGGCGTTATTACGACACGCTGGTTTGGTTAGATGAACAACAACCTCAAATCTTAGAGCCTGAAATTTCGCCCGACGAATCATTGGAATCTCAAGTCGAAGAAATAGCTGAATAAGCACTATTCGCTTTGAGAATAACCTGTATGCGCATTACGTATGTCATAAAAAGTGGCTTGTGCATATTCATCGGGATCACTACTGTTGTTTAAATGATAAACACCAACTTTAAAGTAATGATACTGGCCGTCGGCATCAAACAAACTGTTCGACATATCCAAGGTTGATTCAACGTCATCTTTCCCGTCTCGTATAATAGTCACTGTTAACAAGTTAGCCGTGACGTTGATTCGATAGCTAAACTTTTCGTCAAGGGCAATACCATCACTAGGGTTAGAGGCGCTGTTGCTTCTTGATCCTATCATTTCAACATAGACTTCATCACTGCCCTCAACACGGCTTTCATGAGCAAAATAGATTGAACCATTATTATTGCCAGGTAATTTTCGATAATATAATCGAATAGGCTCATCGTCGTTGGCGTGTATCTGCCCAATAACCAAGCGACCAATTTGATAATTTTCCCCTGTAGTGGTGACATTGTTCACCGCTAAAGTAACATTCAGTTCACCATCTACCCCACCAGCATCAGCTTGTCCTTGATTGGATGCAGAACCAAACACCCAGTTATTTTTATTCACACCTTGGGTGCGAATTGAACTGTCACCACGTCGTAACATTTCTCGAAGCTCGACACGTACATAACTCGTATTTTCAGAGGTTTTAAACCCATAACTGGGTGAACGCATAACAATTCCGTTGTCGGATGACGCATAAAAATATTCAGAGTTTGTATATCCTGCAGCTAAATCATTTTCATAAATAGAGTCTGAAGTACCGCTGTTATCTTCATCAGTAGGGATATTTAAGTACCAGTCAACTAATTCAATACCTAATTCATTAGGAAACAAATCTACTATCTGACCATCCGCGCCTTCACAGCTATGAGCTTGCACTTCTACAATACTATTCCAGTCATTTTCTGAGTTGCCCATAGCAACAAGTTTAATATACCGCCCATCACTGGGGGTTAAATTGACTTGCTCAAAACCGCTGTGTTTGCCGCTGGAAGTGGATTCCGTTAATACATTTTGCCAAGTTCCCTGATCAACGGAAGTGTCGACACTAAAATGAGCTTGACGCTCCGCGCCTTGATACCACTTGATTTTTAACGAGCCAATTGTCTTTACTTCACCCAGATCAAAAATGAGCTCTTCTTGAATGCCTAGAGAAGACCATCTTGATGCAGGAGTGGTCACTCCATCAATGGTATTGGCTGCAATAAAGTCAGCATCAATCTCACCTTCAAAGCTTGCTTCTAGTATTGGATACTGCACATTCTGGCACGCAACGGGGGATTCTGGGGTTTCAATAACGGGAGGTGAATCAACCACTGGTGCCGTGCTTGAATCAGAGCCTCCACCACAGGACAACAACAACACAATGACAAACACACTTATGATTTTATTACTTAGCGACAAATCAAACATTACAACACCTAGGGACTAAACCAAATTGCCAAAACAGACGGAAATATTTCGTTAAATTGAACTGCAATACTGGATATTATCATTAACTAATAATCAGCAACATATAGACAATACTGCTGACTTAGCTCCAAAAAGATCGACTGTCATAAATTTTTAACAAAGTTAGCTTATCTTGATTGAAACTTTTTTAGAAATTACAGAGTCTATATTTCCAATAATTAGGAGTGAATAATGAAAAGACGTACCACATCCATCAATACCAATCGCTTAGGAAGTAATAGCCGTAGGCGTCAACTATTAAAACGTGTCCATCAAAAAGTGACCTCTCGCCGCCAAAATTTTCAAATAATAGAGGCGACTGAAGAGTTATCAGAAGCCTGCTAAGGCAACTATTAGTCTTTAATCTTAGATAATTTTTTTTGCTTTCTACGTTGCTTAAAAAACGCTGAGAGTTTATCGCCACACTCTTGTGCCAATACACCACTACTCACCTCAACCTGATGGTTCATTCGCGGATCACCCAGCAAGTCGAATAAACTTCCTACGGCACCCGTTTTATAATCTGACGCTGCAAACACTAATCGCCGAATTCGGCTATGGATCAGTAAACCAGCACACATAGTGCAAGGCTCAAGTGTCACGTACAAACAACTGTCTATTAATCGATAGTTCTGCAGTTTTTTACCGGCATCACGAAGCGCCATCATCTCTGCATGTGCAGAGGGATCATGTAAACTAATGGATTGGTTCCACCCTTCACCTATAATTTGATTGTCTTTAACCAACACAGCCCCCACAGGGATTTCACCTTGTTGTTGCGCATTGTTTGCCAAAGACAAGGCATGGCGCATCCAAAATTCATCTTGTTCAGTACTCAATGGTTGTATTTCTCTACTTTTGGTTAATTACATCACTAAATTGGCGATTTTCGCCAAAACATAAGTTAAAGATTATAATAAAACAACTTAACCATATGATAAATATAGCTTTTTAATTTTGGTCAATTATTTGCTTTGTTATCGCCATAAGCATAAACTTTTTATTAAACGTATCAAGGCAAAGGGGATAAATCATGAATATAACTGCCATCGCAATAGTCGCTTTAGTTTGTTGGGCAATAGTCGAGCTCGTAAATGGACCAAAAGGTAAGAAAAAGGATAAGAAAGACGCCGACCAAGTCAATCTGACGAATGATTTAGAACGTGAAGTGGCGGCAATGCGTGAACGTATTCAAACCTTAGAAAAAATTGTGACCGACGAAAAGTACGATCTGAATCGTCAATTTGATGATTTGAAAAAAGACAAAGTAGCCTAGGCAACCTATATACATTGGGTTTAAACAGAGTACTGGGGCCCAATGTTTGTTTCTAACCTATGTATAAAATATTATTGATGTACCTATAGAGTACTGATTTTAACTATTTTTCCTAAGATACGCACATGCATACATACTAAGCAGTTTGTTTTGTTCTTCTGCAGATAAGTTGGCTATTCTTCCTTGTAAATAATCAAAAGCAGCGCTGCTATATTGGTCAGAGTTATCACTCTTTTTACCCTCTTTAGAGAGCATGTCTGCTGCCACAGCTCCAGTAGAAAACGTATCGAATCCCTGCAGTATTTGCTGATCAATGTGCGCCGCCACTTCTTTTGCGTGACTAAACTCTCCGTCTAACAATTCACCAAAATGAATATGAACTCTGCCTTTTTGACCCGTAATGCCATTAACTATACTTTCAACATCTTCATTATCTGGCTTGTCGTAACTTCCTTCTTGTTCAACTTTCTGTAGCTCCTTAGCTTTATTAATATCGCAGGGATCAAATTCGTAAGATATGGATACTGGCACAATACGTAAGTGGCGAATGTAGTCTGAAAACTCGACTTCTTTAGGCTTATTCAATGCCAACATAGACAAAATAGCCTGGTTAGTGAGATCGTTTCCGTCTTTTGCTCGCCCTTCCCTTTGTGCGATCCAAATATGTTGCTGATCAGAAATTAACGTAAATTCAATGTATTCACTCAATAACTTTGCTGCTGATAACTTCTCTCGTCTGTCAGTAGCTGAACGTTTAACAATAAAACACTTATTTAGCCTAATTAGGTCTGCAACCCATTCCTTTTTCAGTAAATTATCGCCCACAGCAATACGCACAGTATCATGCCCATTTAAATGTAATGCCCAATTTACAAAAGTAGGATCTAACGCAATATCCCTATGATTGCTCATAAATAAACAAGCTTTAGATAAGTCTAATTGGTCTAAACCACTCACAGTAAAACACTCAGTAGTGGTATTAATCATTCGCTCTATATAGGGTTCAAGTAAACGCTGAAAACCTCTAAGGGTATCAATGTTGTTAATCTGTTTGATTATGTATCGACGGGTAAAAAAGCCTAGTGTTGGATACATAAATCGTGGCCACGCGCTAAACTTAAATGCCACTATGCTATTAATAAACTCTTTATTATTAAAAAGCTTAGATAAGACAACGGATAAATCGGCGTCGTCAAAAGGGCGAATTGAATCAAACTTAGTAGGCATCTTGTTATTATTGTCTCTACTGTAAAAAAGGCCGCATATTTTGCCGTTTTAACCGGCAACGGGCAAATATTTTAATGATTGTCTGCGCAGCCATTCCATGATTTGTTCTTAAGATCATAAAAACAAACTAGTCTTCATTTAACTGCAAGGCTTGCCAATTTACTTCAACCTGGCTGTCTGGTGCTGCAACAAATGCAGACTCACCACTTAAGGTGATAGACAAATCCAATGTGCGTGTAAGCAAGTGACTTAATTCTTGGATCTCTGGCCAATTAAAACTGAATACATTTACAGGCAAACTACCAAATTGTACTTGCGATTGTTTCCACCAAGCATTAGATTTTGAATTAAAGCTGTACACATAAGTTTGTTTCGACAAGCGGCAGCTTTTTTTGATCCGTTCAAAACTTGGCTCACCCACATCTATCCAAAGATGTAGCTGATCATCTAAACCTCGTAACCAAATATCGGGTTCATCAATCGCACTTAAACCTTTAGTAAAAGACATTAAGTGTTGGTTATCTTGGTAAGCATGTAAACAAAAGACTAACACTCGCACCATCATACGTTCTTTAGTCTCTGACGGATGTAATGCAACAGTTAAATTAAGCGTATCAAAATAGTCATGATTTAGATCGGATACAGATAATTTGAATTTATAAATGGTTGGCTTTAAAGCCATAGGTAGATATTTCCATGGTATGAGTACAGGCTGAATAAACTAGGTTTACTGGGATAACTTCATTTCAACAAGTGAGGTTTTAAAGCCTAACTTTTCGTAGGCTTTAATTGCTGAGCTATTGTCTGCATAGGCTTCAAGATAAAAATCCTGCATGCCTTGGAGTTTACCCCATTTTATCAGTTGCTGGATGACCAATTGATTCACTCCTCTGCCTCTATGGCTAGGGGCAACATACATGAATCCAAGATAACAATGAAAGTCATGACGTAAATGCGCTTTTGATTCTTTAATACGCCCATAACCAGAGCCGACCAGCACACCGTCTTCTTCAGCCACCACCACACTAGACTTGTCGCCAGCTATTAACGCCCCTATATCGTAATAACAAATATGTTCTGATTTTAAACAAGCATTTAAAGGTCGCTCAGTGGCGATAATACCTTGTTCAAATTCTTTCAATATTGGTAAGTCTGCTGGTACTGCAGCTCTTATTATTATTTTACCCATAGAACCCTTGGCCTTATTGACTTATCTATATAACGACTGAATTATTCCCACTCAATGGTGGCAGGTGGTTTACCAGAAATATCATAAACTACTCGAGATATTCCATCAATTTCGTTGATAATACGGTTAGACACTTTGCCTAAGAAGTCATAGGGTAAATGCGCCCAATGTGCGGTCATAAAGTCAATGGTTTCTACAGCTCTTAATGACACTACCCAATCGTACTTACGCACATCACCCATTACACCCACTGATTTTACAGGTAAAAATACAGTAAAGGCTTGGCTCACTTTCTGATACAGATCGGCGGCGTGTAATTCGTCAATAAAAATAGCGTCGGCGCGACGTAACAAATCACAGTATTCTTTTTTCACTTCACCTAAGACTCTTACTCCTAATCCAGGTCCAGGGAAAGGGTGGCGATATAACATGTCGTAGGGTAAACCTAACTCCAAACCAATTTTACGCACTTCATCTTTAAACAATTCACGCAAGGGTTCTACTAACCCCATTTTCATATCATCAGGCAAACCGCCTACATTGTGGTGCGACTTAATCACATGGGCTTTACCTGTGGCAGAAGCAGCCGATTCAATCACATCAGGATAAATAGTGCCTTGGGCTAGCCATTTAGCATCCACTAATTTTTTAGACTCTTCATCAAATACTTCTACAAAAACACGCCCAATAATTTTACGTTTTGCTTCTGGCTCATCGGTCCCGGCCAATGCTGCTAGAAATCTATCTTCTGCTTCAATCTTGCGAATATTCAAACCAAAGTGATCACCAAACATATCCATCACTTGTTGGCCTTCGTTAAGACGCAATAAACCGTTATCCACAAATACACATGTAAGATTTTTACCAATTGCGCGATGTAACAACATCGCCACGACAGATGAATCAACACCACCTGACAAACCTAAAATAACTTGGTCGTCACCGATTTGATTCTGCATTTTTACAATAGCATCTTCAATAATAGCCGCAGGTGTCCAAAGTTTTTCACAACCACAAATGTCTAAAACAAAGTGAGACAAAATGCGTTCACCTTGGCGAGTGTGAGTCACTTCAGGGTGAAATTGCACGCCATAAAATTGTTTTTCTTTATTAACAAAAGCCGCAAAAGGACAACTGTCTGTTTTAGCCGTAGTAGTAAAACCAGGAGGCGCAGCACTGACTTTATCGCCATGGCTCATCCAGACATCAAGTAACGCATTGCCATTAGCACCAATGTGATCTTCAATGTTATTCAATAAGGTCATATCAGCTACCACTTCCACTTGTGCGTAGCCAAACTCACGTTTATTTGAACCTTGTACCGCCCCACCAAGTTGCTCAGCCATCACCTGCATGCCATAACAAATACCTAAGACAGGCACACCAGCTTGATACACATATTCTGGCGCTCTGGGTGAGTTTTCAGCGTGAACGGACTCTGGACCTCCCGATAAAATAATACCGTTGGGATTAAATTCGCGAATTTGTTCTTCGCTGACATCCCACGCCCAAAGCTCACAATAAACGCCAATTTCTCGAACTCGCCGTGCAATTAGTTGGGTGTATTGCGATCCAAAATCTAGGATTAAAATACGTTGGTCGTGGATATCTAAACTCATTGGAATACTCTTATAAAAATAGAATGTGAACGCTCATTGGCCGGCAAAAGCGTTCAGTTAAAATAATACACTTACCCTAGACGATAGTTTGGTGCTTCTTTCGTAATACTCACATCATGGACGTGAGACTCTCCCATTCCAGCTGCAGTGACTTTAACAAACTGTGGTTTTGTACGTAATTCATCAATGGTAGCGCAACCAGTCAACCCCATTGCTGAGCGTAATCCACCCATCTGTTGGTGAATAATATTGGAGATAGGACCTTTATAGGCCACGCGCCCTTCTATGCCCTCAGGTACCAGTTTTTCAGCACTTTTACTGTCTTGGAAATAGCGGTCAGAAGAACCGTTATTTTGGTCCATTGCACCCAATGACCCCATACCACGGTAAGATTTATAATAGCGTCCTTGATATAATTCTACTTCACCTGGTGCTTCTTCAGTGCCTGCTAACATACTGCCAACCATTACAGAGCTCGCACCAGCGGCTAAGGCTTTTGCGATATCACCAGAAAAACGAATACCACCATCAGCGATTACCGGTACATCGGTACCTTTTAACGCTTCAACTGCATCTGATACCGCTGTTATTTGTGGCACGCCACAACCTGTGACAATACGAGTGGTACAGATAGATCCTGGGCCAATACCTACTTTAACGGCATCAACGCCTGCATCTGCCAAGGCCTTTGCGCCTTCACCTGTTGCTACGTTTCCTGCAATGATTTGTACATCTGGATAATCTTTACGTACTTTCGTTACTCTATCGATAACACCTTGGGAATGACCATGGGAAGTATCAATCAGCAGGACATCCACCCCTGCTTCAATCAAGGCTTTAATACGCTCATCAGTACCAGGTCCAACACTGACCGCAGCGCCAACACGTAGACGACCTAATTCATCTTTACATGCATTAGGTTTACTTTCTGCCTTTTGAAAATCTTTAACTGTGATCATGCCAGTCAATTTAAACGCATCATCTACCACCAATATTTTTTCAATACGGTATTCATGCATAAGCTCCAGCACTTGATCAGACGGTGCACCTTCTTTAACTGTGACCAAGTCATTTTTCTTAGTCATAACACTGGAAATAGGCTGTTCTAAACTGTTTTCAAAACGTAAATCGCGGCCAGTCACTATACCTATCAGGTTATTATCTGCATCTACTACAGGAAAACCAGAAAAGCCGTGTATTTTGCTTAAGGCATTAATTTCACCAATAGTCGCAGTGGGCAACACTGTAACAGGATCAGACACCACACCACTTTCGTATTTTTTTACAATTCGAACATGTTCAGCCTGTTGTTCGGGTGTCATGTTTTTGTGAATAAATCCAATTCCGCCTTCTTGCGCCAAAGCAATTGCTAGGCGTGCTTCAGAAACAGTGTCCATTGCAGCAGAAACTAGGGGAATATTTAGACTTACACCACGAGTCAATCTTGTATTAAGATTGGCGGTATGAGGGAGAACGGTTGAGTGCCCTGGAACTAACAAAACATCGTCAAACGTGAGGGCTTCTTTAGCGATTCTTAACATGCAATATCACCTATAAATGCGGATTTAATTGCGGCGCAATTCTAGCGGCTTTAGGCAAATCAGTCTAGATATATATCAGAAATGGTAGCAAATCAGGTAAACTTATTGGCAAAGTTATATTAGAGAACCCTTCAAACAATGTTTCCAACACAAAACACAGCAAAAAACATCCTAACAGTTAGTAAACTTAATCGTTTAGCCCGCTCGGTATTAGAGGCCGAAATTGGGCAAATCTGGCTGTCTGCTGAAATTTCAAATTTTGTTGCTGCTAGTTCTGGTCATTGGTATTTCACTCTTAAGGACGATCGCGCCCAAGTGAAAGGAGCCATGTTTAAGGGTGCCAATCGTAAAGTGCATCAAAAGCCTAAAGAGGGCGACAACGTTTTAGTCAAAGCTAATATCAGCTTGTATGAACCAAGGGGTGATTACCAAATAATTGTTGAACACATGGAGCCTGAAGGAGAAGGGCAACTTAAACAACAATTTGAGATGTTAAAACGGCAACTCGCCAATGAAGGGATATTTGCCCAAGAATACAAACAAACCATACCAGAGACAGTATTAAAAGTAGGAATAGTCACCTCACCAACAGGTGCAGCTCTGCATGACATTTTAACTGTTCTAAAACGCCGTAATCCTGCGATTGAAGTGGTTATCTATCCAAGCCAAGTGCAAGGTGATAGCGCAGCCTCACTGATTTGTGCGGCTATTACCCTAGCTAACCAAAGAAACGAAGTAGACGTATTAATTGTGGGTAGAGGTGGCGGCTCTTTGGAAGATCTTTGGTGTTTTAATCACGAACAGGTGGCCAGAACAATATTTGCCTCGACTATTCCCATCATCAGTGCGGTCGGTCACGAGGTAGATGTGAGTATTGCTGATTTTGTGGCAGATATGCGTGCCCCCACCCCTTCTGCTGCCGCGGAATTAGTCAGCCAGGACCAATCAACCCTGCACAATCAAACCTTAATGCTGCAAGAAAAGTTAATAAAAGCATTCAGTCGCTTACAGCAAGTTTATTTGCATCAACACCAAACAGTAAAACAGCGATTATTGCAAAACCATCCACAAAAGCAGCTAGAACAAAAAAGTCAGTTTGTCGACCAACTACAAGCCACTTTACATTCCTTAATCAATCAAAAATTGACTCAAGGGAAACAACAGCAACAACATTTAGATAATCGACTGGTTTTGTCTTCTCCTCAAAAACAACTGCAGCGTCAGCAATTAGGTTTACATGAGTTGCAAACTAAATTGCAAAGAAGTTGCCAACAACTCATCGAAAACAAAAAGCAAAAGTTATTCAATAGTATGCATTTGTTAGACACTGTCAGCCCATTAGCAACATTGGCTAGAGGATACAGCATCAGTTTTAAGGGACAAGAAATAGTAAAAAACACGCACCAAGTTGAAGTTGGAGATAAGTTAGTGACGCGTTTGGAAGAGGGTGAAATTCACAGTGTGATTAACCAAATCGATTCAATTTCACGCTAGTTAATTAGCTTCTTTAAACACATAAAAAATAGTTAGGTTATCTTTTTACACCTTTGTTGGATTAACTGAGAAGTTAAATTACCAAGTTGATTTATTCACTAATTATAAGTGGGAAATCGCGACATTATGAGCTAAGTTAACTGCCTTCACTACAGTGGCATTCTTAACAAAAAAGGTTAGTTTCCTCATGATAGACAGCGATTCTTTATCATTACCTGATACTGAAATGTTGAGTGCAGTTGTTTTGGTAGTAGACGATGAACCTTCAACAGCTGAGTTTCTTGTACAAGCATTAACCCCGTATTATCGTACATTTTCCGCTCAATCTGGTGAGGACGCGATTGGGTTTTGTGCCGCTCATGCGCCTGACTTGGTCATTTTAGACCTGCACATGCCTGTCTTGGACGGATTACTCACCTGTAAAATGCTCAAAGCTATCCCAAGTATGCTCAATTGCCCCATAGTGTTTTCGACAGACGATACATCTACCGAGCAAGAAATAAAATGCTGGGATGCTGGCGGCACAGACTTTGTTTGCAAGCCTATAGTGATACAAACCTTGGTAAAACGCATTCGGTCTCATATTCAAATTAAGATGCAACAAGATCTGATTGAAAACATGGTATTTATTGACCCTCAAACTGGTTTATACAACCGTCGCTATTTTAATGATTGTTACGAAAGGCAGATTTCTTTAGCGAAAAGAAATGACGCGCCATTATCACTTTTGATGTTTGAAGTAAAAAGTGGCGAATTGTTTGAAACACAGACATCACCAGTGGCAGCAAGACATATAAAAATAGTGGCTGAATTAATTTTGAAAGAGTTAAGTAGACCTACCGATACATTGATAAGGTTTAGCGAAACTGAATTAGCGGTTTTATTGCCAGATACTTATATATTTGGTGCTAAACACATTACTCAAAAAGTAATGACCGCAATGTCAGAATTACAAAACGCCAGTGATGATTCAATATTTGAACAAATAGATATTTCAGCAGGAATGGCCTCACTTGAGGCCTTACAGAAAAACACTAATTTAATAGAGCTAGTCGAGAAAAATCTGTTACAAAACAAACTCTCAAGAAATGGCAAGGTAACACGTTATCAATTCAACTAAAGAAGCGTCTGGCCGTTGTCTATAACCCGATTAATTAGCAAACCAAAACTTATTCTCTCTAATACTTCCCAACTAGTTTGTGACTAAGTTACTTCGCATTCTTGTGCATACGCATAAGTTGTCTGCGTTTACGACGCTGCGAGTCGTTCAAAGAACTATGATCCGTTTCATAAGGGTTAGCGCCTTCTCTAAACTCAATTTTGATTGGCGTGCCCATAACTTTTAACGATTTACGGAAATAATTCATCAAGTATCGTTTGTAGGAATCGGGTAAATCCTTGAGCTGATTACCATGGATAACAATCAGAGGTGGATTGTAGCCACCAGCATGAGCATATTTCATTTTAACACGGCGACCACGCACTACAGGCGGCTGATGATCTTCTTGAGCCATATCCATAATTCGCGTCAACATAGAAGTATTGACCCGTTTAGTGGCAGAGGCATAGGCTTCTTGTACTGATTCAAATAAATGCCCAACCCCCGTGCCATGTAATGCAGAAATAAAATGTAGACGCGCAAAATCAATAAAACCTAAACGTCTGTCTAACTCTCGTTTGATTTCATCTTTAACATCTTTATTTAGCCCATCCCATTTATTAACCGCTACCACTAACGAACGTCCAGCATTGAGAATAAAACCTAATAAACTCAAATCTTGATCGGTAATCCCTTCTTGGGCATCAACCACAAATAACACTACGTTGGACTCTTCGATTGCCTGCAAGGTTTTTACGATAGAAAATTTTTCTATGGCTTCTGAGATATTTCTACGTCTTCTTACCCCAGCGGTATCGATGAGAATGTACTCTCGTTCGTCTCGCACCATAGGAATAAAAATACTATCTCTAGTTGTGCCAGGTTCGTCATACACCACCACTCGCTCTTCGCCTAAAATACGATTGGTAAGTGTTGACTTGCCAACGTTAGGCTTACCCACAATGGCTAATTTAATCGGCAAAGCTTGTAATTTAGCGAGTTGCTCCTCGGCGTCTTCTTCCTGAAGTTCTTCATCACCTTCTTCAGGAATATGCATATCAGGAAAAAGTTCGGCGATAGGCGCAAGAGAATGTTGTAATAATTGGGTTACACCTCTGCCATGTGCAGCGGCGATTTGATTAACATCACCCAAACCTAAGGCAAAGAAATCGGCACTTTCACTGTCACCATCTATGCCATCAACCTTATTGGCAACCACGTAAACAGGCTTTTCTTGTTTACGTAGATGCTCTGCAATACCTTGGTCCGCAGCTGTCATTCCTGTACGCGCATCAACTAAAAACAACACGACATCGGCTTCAATAATAGCCAAAAGTGATTGTTCCGCCATAGCAAGGTCAATACCTTGTTCGTCGCCACTTATACCGCCAGTATCGACTACGATAAACTGCAACCCTTCGTACTTAGCCTGCCCGTATTTTCTATCCCGAGTTAAGCCGGGAAAATCAGCCACCAAGGCGTCTCGTGTACGAGTGAGACGATTAAATAAGGTAGATTTTCCAACATTTGGGCGCCCAACTAAGGCAACAACGGGTAACATAATGACATATCCTATAGACAAAAACGGCTTGGGAATATTCCAAGCCGTTAAAAATTATTGCTGTGAATCCTTAACGAATATCACACAAAACTGCTTTATGGGGTTTGAATGGCGACTAACTTACCATCTCTAGTTTGGGTGTATAAGGTGTTTCCATCCACTACGGGTGAATGATAAATACTCTCATCTTCATCATCATCGCCCACTTCCAAACGTGCCACAATTTTTCCATTAGCTTGATCAAACCAATGTAAATAACCGTATTTATCACCTGCCACTAAATAGTTACCAACAGGTGTAACACCAGTCATCAAACGTTCTTTAATTGCACCTTGTCTCCACAACTCCACACCATTGCGGCTATCTAGTGCAAATAAGTTGCTGTTTACATCAACTAAATATAGCGTACTTCCTGACAATGACATGCGACGGTAAGACTTGTACTCTCGTTTCCAGATCACTCGACCTGTACGTAATTCAACAGCGGCAAGAGAGCCGTCATAAGAAATAACGTAAACATTGCCTGCCGCCACTAAAGGTTCGCTGTCGATATCCACAATACGTTCTAATTCTGTCACACCCGTGGCGGCCGAAATTACTTGTTCCCAAGCGGTCTGCCCAGTTTCAAGTATATTCACGATCAGTTTACCTGTAGCCGTACCTATAATAGCACCGCCGTTAACCGCTGTGGGAGATGATACACCGCGTAACGACAAAGGTGGTACGTCAGACTCAGAAGACCAAACCTCTTCACCGTTATCTGCATTGAGTGCAAATATAAATCCTGACCCAGTATTAATTAGCACAATGCCCGCATCAATTGCAGGAGTGGCTAATACTTCGCCTTTAACAGTGGTGATCCATTTCTGTTCACCGGTATTGGCATCTAACGCTATAACTTCACCATTTTCAGTGCCAAAAAATACGGTTTCATAAGCAACACTTAATCCACCAGCAATTTTAGCTGATAGACCATTCGACCAGAGTTTAGTGACAGCAGAAGTGATTCCACTCTCATCATAGGTCGCGAAATCCTTAGACCATATTTTCTTTCCTGTGGATTGCTCATAGGCAGCCACTACGCCTTGGCGACTAGCCGCAAACACTTTGCCATAGGCAACTGCGGGGCTAAGTTTTGAATAGAATTTACCGATGCCAGAACCTAAATTCACTGACCAAATTTCAGTTGGAGTAAATTGCGCTTCAATGGGCTTGAGCCTGCGGATTTCCAACTCTTCTTCATCGTAAAACCAATTACTAATTGTGGTACAGCTTGATAACAAAACAGAACTAGTTAACAGCAAGAATAAAAAAGAACGCTTCACTATTGCCACCTTAACTATTAGCTGCAATGGCTAAGTTATCGAGCTTCATTTTTAATATGATATCTCGGCTATTTGTTTCCAAAGCTGCACTGTAAGCAGCTCTGGCTTTATCAAATAACTGTTGAGCTTGGTATACGTCGCCTTTAACTTCTTGGCTTTGACCTTTAAACGCTTCGTCAGTAATTTTGTCTGCGCTTTTTAAAGCTAGGTCAAGTTCACCTTGTTCAATTTGAACGCGAGCTAAACGAAGCTGTGCCACTGACTGAATTGCTGATAATTTGGCATTGCTGGCTACAAATTCAAGTTGCTTTGCAGCTTCTGCTAGATCTTTACGTTCGATGGCCTGTTGCGCCATTTCTAATGCCATTAACATGGCATAACCGGTGTCACTATGAGCATCGATAAATGTTTTAGCTTTACTGAAACCCACTTCACCTTTTATTAATTCTTCAGAAGCTTTTTCATAAGCAAAAGAGGCTTGTTCTTTTGCGGCAATTTGTGAATCGTTATAATAGCGCCATCCCAAAAGACCACCTAAGCCCAAAAATGCACCAATCACTAGCGCAACACCATTCTCTTTCCAAAAGCGTTTAATGGCTTCAATTTGTTGTTCTTCAGTTTCGTACTGTTCCATCATCCATTCCTATTACTGCTTGGCCATCGAAAATTTGATAGCTCATAATGTTAATTCAAAAATTTATATCTTTAAATGTTAAATCGTTTTTGTATAAATTCTGCTAATTCGCTCACTAAAACGGCATGTTGTGGCTGCTGCTCACGTAAGTATTTAACTGCAACTGTCTGGGTCGCCATTTCATCCTGTCCGATAATGAATGCGATACTTGCGCCGCTTTGATCGGCACGTTTCATTTGTTTCTTAAAGTTTCCTCCACCACAATGATTCATCACTTTTAATTGAGGTACAGCGTCTCGCAACGTTTCACTCGTTTGCCGTGCATAGAGCTCAACAGATTCATCCATTGCAGTGATATATATATCGACTTCCGAATCGAGGTTTTTGTCCAATTCTAATGTTTGTAACATCAAAACTAATCGCTCCAACCCCATGGCAAAACCAACACCCTGAGTGGCTTTACCACCAAGCTGTTCAACTAACCCATCATATCTACCGCCTGCACAGACAGTTCCTTGGGCGCCTAAACTATCGGTAACCCATTCAAATACAGTGCGATTATAATAATCTAGGCCGCGAACCAAAGCAGGGTTAACTCGATATTCGATACCTAAGTTGTCTAAACGTTCACACAATCCATGAAAATGTTTTTCTGACTCTTCATCAAGACATTCAATTAGTTTTGGTGCGTCCTTTACGGCTTCTTGTACTTGAGGATTTTTACTGTCGAGGACGCGTAATGGGTTAGTTTGCAAACGTCTTAAACTGTCTTCATCCAACTCAGATTCACGGGTCTTCAGAAATGTAACTAACTGTTCTTTATAAACGGCCCTTGCTGCGGCAGATCCCAAAGAGTTAATTTCTAAGGTAACATTTTGACTGATCCCAAATTTTTTCCATAATCTTGCACTAAGCAATATCACTTCAGCATCAATATCAGGACCGGCTAAGCCAAAGACTTCTACTCCAAATTGATGAAACTGCCTGTAACGTCCTTTCTGTGGACGTTCATGACGAAACATTTGCCCCAGATACCAAAGGCGTTGTTGTTGGTTATATAACAAACCATGTTCGTTTCCAGCCCGTACAACACTTGCAGTACCTTCTGGTCGTAAAGTAAGGCTGTCTGAGTTGCGATCGGCGAAGGTATACATTTCTTTTTCGACAATATCGGTTACTTCACCAATAGAGCGTTTAAATAAATCGGTGCTTTCAACGATAGGTGTGCGAATTTCTTGGTAACCGTAACTGGCTACGACCTGACGAATAGTAGACTCTACGTACTGCCAAAGCCCTGATTCTGTTGGCAAGCAGTCGTTCATTCCCCGAATAGCCTGAATTTGTTTCGACACTTAAAATATTCTCTTATGCAATAATTAAAAAAAGCCCCGCATTATAGGGGCTTTATGGATAAACGTAAAATATAGAAGCTGAAAAACCCATAAAAATTGATGTGAATTTCGCGATGTCAGTCAGCGAGTTTACTCACTTAACTGTTTTATCTGTATCTTACGGCTTTGATCTAACTGATTGGCTTTTGCTCGGATGCGTTTTTCTAGTTGATCCACTAAATCATCATTCGACAAGCGCTCTTTTTGACGTTTACCGTCCAAATAAAAACCACTCATATTACGAGCGCCGGTTAAACCTAAATCTGATACTTCTGCTTCGCCGGGGCCATTTACTACACAACCAATAATGGATACATCCATAGGGGTAAGTAAGTCTTCTAAGCGCTGCTCTAAGGCGTTCACTGTACTTATCACATCAAATTCTTGACGAGAACAACTTGGGCAGGCAATTAAGTTTATGCCCCTTGAACGAATCCGTAATGACTTTAATATGTCAAAGCCCACTTTGATTTCTTCAATAGGATCCGCTGCCAAAGAAATACGGATCGTATCGCCAATACCTTCTGCCAGTAACATGCCCAAGCCCACCGAACTTTTAACCGCGCCAGCTCGAATGCCGCCCGCTTCGGTAATACCTAGATGTAAAGGTTGCTCAATCTGTTTCGCCAATAAGCGATAAGCCCCAACGGCTAAAAACACATCGGAGGCTTTTACACTGACTTTAAATTGATCAAAATTAAGCTTATCTAAAATGTCCACATGGCGCATAGCAGATTCCACTAGTGCTTCTGGTGTCGGTTCGCGATATTTTTCTTGAATCTCTTTTTCTAAAGAACCACCATTCACACCAATACGAATAGGGATACCTTTATCTCTAGCGCAATCTACGACCGCACGTACCCTGTCGAGACTACCAATATTGCCGGGGTTAATCCGCAAACAATCTACCCCATATTCTGCCACTTTTAAGGCAATGCGATAATCAAAGTGAATATCTGCAATCAATGGCACTGAAACTTGCTGTTTGATTAATTTAAAGGCTTCGGCGGCATCCATAGTGGGCACAGATACCCTGACTATATCGCCCCCCACAGCCTGGATTCGATTAATTTGAGCCACTGTTGCTTCTACATCAGTTGTTAAAGTATTGGTCATAGATTGCACAGCAATGGGGGCACCATCACCTATAGGTACATTACCTACATTGATACGTTTGGAAGGTCGTCGTTTAATAGGTGATTCAGCAAACATAGTTAACACTTAGCTCTTGTTATTTGTACAATTATTCAGTCAGGGGTAAATCAAATTTAGCAATGCGACCCGAAGGTAAAAATGACATATCCAAAGGTTCACCTGCATAGCGAATTTTGACTACTTCAGGCGCTCCTAACGTCACCACAAAAGGAGGAATGCCCGTTACTGGCATCACTCTTCCTTTTACTTTGACCCCATAAGCAATGTTTTCGCCTGTGGCGTCAGCCAAATTCATCCAACAATCTCCAGAAAATTCGAAGATAAGCTCTACTGGTGCAACGGTGTCGGTAGCCGGTATCTCGGCAACCGCTGCGAGTTCGTCTATGTTAGCGGAATCAGCCACACCATCTGCGACTGTGGTTTGATTATTGACCGCTGGTTTATCGTTGCTTATCGGCGCTTGTGCATTTGCGGCAACGCCAAAGGAATCTTCAACAGACTCTGATTTGACTAAGTCAGCCTCAGGATTTGTAAGTTCTTCAAGTGGCAATATGTCTTTTTCCGTGACCTCTTGTGAAGCCGTTTCTGGGTAACTACTCACCGTGGACGTTGTTGCAGTGTCATTAGTGCTTTGTTGAAACCACCAAATGACTACTAAAGCAATCACCACAGCCACAATCAAATAAGTGACTAACATCAACTTGTCATCATTGGCCTGGTTCGCCACTCTACGAGAAAAGCTCTGTAATTTAGCGGGTTCTTTTTTCTGAGTACTTAAATTTTCAAAGGCATTCAGAATCTCTGTTTCGTCGACTTTAACGTGTTTTGCATAGAGTTTTAAGTAGCCTCTGATAAACGTTAGGGAAATATTAATGTCGTAGTTATCTTGTTCAATATCTTCAACAAGGCTCTTTTTTAACTTCATTTTGTCAGCAATATCTTGGCTCGACAAATTAGCCTTTTTACGTGCCAGTTTTAATATCTGACCTGGCCCTTGAATAACCGTTTCTGGTTGTTGTACTTCTTCATTTTCAATCATAGTTTAGCTTTACTCTACAACACTTGGGGCAACTAAAGATAACTTCTTACCTTCGAAAATAGCCGACTCATCGACTAAACCATTCCAGTCTATCAGACGTTGCATTTTGATGTTATAAAGAAGCGAAATTCGATATAAATTCTCTCCTTCAGCAACAACATGAAATTCTGGTGTATCCGAAGTGTTTTCTGCAGCTTTGGAAGCTGGTAATGCTGGTGTACCTGAAGTGTCTGGCTCAACTTCGAGAACCAGTTCTGGTGATTCTTCAGCCACAGCCCCAACGTTTTGGGCAACGTCCTCTTTTACCCTCTCAGCGTCTTCTTTTAGGCTTTTTGATGAATCGATTTTTTCTGGTTCTATTACAACTTTATCAGCTGGTTTTTGCGTGGCTCGTAATTCGACTATCTGTGGTGAAACTCTATCCACTTCTATCAACACCTGAGGCGTGTCTGTTTTGTTGTTCATTTCTGACAAAGTGTTTCGGTTAGCTAGTGCTGACTGTGTGATTGGATCATTAGGAAATATTTTCAACAACATATCCAGATAACCTTTTGCAGCAGTTTCGTTGCCAGTACCCTGCTCAATTTTCATGGCTAAAAACAAACTTTGCGGACTAATCTGCGACACTTTTTCGTAACGTCTAAGGATCCCCCTCGCCTCTTGCCACTGTTGTGTTTCAACCAAAGATTGCGCAAGAAGGTAAAGACTACTGGCTCTCCCTGGTTGGTGATTAACTGCACTGCGTAGGTATTGAATACTATCTTCAGGTCGCCCTAGGGTTTGACTACACATAGCTAAATTCTCATATGTCTCAGCACTGGAGACATAACTGCTGGTATTTACGGCTTTAAGAAAGTAGGTTTTGGCTTTCTCATAATCGCCATTTTGGCATAAAAAAGCCCCATAACTATTGGCTATGTCGGCATTTTTAGGATCCAGATCCATGGCAAATTGATAGGCACTTTCGGCCTGCTCTAATTCGCTTACACTTTGATAATAATAGGCCATGGCAAAATTTGCTTCTGCTGACCTTGGCGCAAATTCCAGCGCTTTATCTAAATTGTATTTTGCTTGGCTATAATTTCCATTTTTAAGATAAGTCAAACCAAGTGAGACGCGCGTTTTAGCAGCCTTCAATTGATCAAAATTGTTGCTATAGGTTTGGCCGTTTTGACTGGTGCAACCACTTAGTAGTGTTAATGCAACAAGAACGATACTGATAAATTTTAGCATGTAGTTCATTAGGACCTATTTGATATGTTGCCAGTAGAAAATTCTATTGCGTCATCTTGACTGAAATATTCTCGCCCTTCAGCTGTTTTTTCAACATTCTTTTTGTGCGATCCACTACATCACCCACTAATTGACCACAAGCGGCATCGATATCGTCACCTCTAGTACGGCGCACTACCACAATAAGCCCATATTCCATTAAGACTTTAGCAAAACGGTCAATCCTCGAGTTACTCGAACAGGTATAAGGTGAACCAGGGTATGGGTTAAAAGGAATAAGGTTAATTTTACAGGGAGTATCTGCCAATACTTTTGCCAATGCATGAGCTTGATCAGTACTATCGTTAATGCCATTTAACATGACGTATTCTACTGTGACTTTACCTTGATTCGCATTTGACTTAGCCAAGTATCTTCTAACACTGGCCAAAAACACTTCTATCGGATACTTTTTATTCACAGGTACCAGCACATCTCTTAGTGCGTTATCAGGTGCATGTAAGGATATTGCCAAGGCGACGTCTATTTGATCTCCCAACATATCCAGTGCAGGTACCACACCAGAGGTACTTAAGGTCACACGACGTTTTGACAAGCCAAAGGCTAAGTCATCTAACATAAGCTCCATGGCGGGCACTACGTTTTTAACATTCAATAACGGTTCACCCATACCCATCATCACTACGTTAGTGATAGGTCGTTTAGCCGTATCGTTATTCAAACCTATAGTTGTTGCCACTCGCCAAACCTGCCCAATGATTTCAGACACTTTTAAATTACGATTAAATCCCTGCTGGGCGGTAGAACAAAAAGTACATTCCAAGGCACAACCTACTTGTGAAGACACACAAAGCGTTGCTCGATCACCATCTGGGATCCAAACCGTTTCAACTTCTTGTCCACCCTCTAGTTTCAAGGCAAATTTTATGGTGCCATCAGTTGCATTCTGTTGGTAGGCAATTTCAGGTGCTTTGATTTCACATCTGGCTTGAAGTTTAGTTCGCAAGGCTTTATTGAGATTAGTCATTAGCTCAAAATCGGATACACCTTGTTGATAGATCCATTTCATCAGCTGTTCTGCTCTGAATGGCTTTTCTCCCATCTCCTTAAAAAAGGCGCGAAAACCTTCCCGAGTTAAATCAAGCAAGTTAATTTTTTTAGGTTGGGCAGATACCACTTCAGTTGACACAATAAACCTCAATACTCAGACTAAACTACTGCCATTTTAACTGATTACTCAGTTTTTGCAGCACAGATACCCAAATCACTTTTTGAGGTTCATCTCAAAGGTGACCTAGGTAGTAAATAAATAACACAAAAGGGAGCCGCAGCTCCCTTCATTCAAAGCCTAATAGAGCTTAACGAGTGCGTGGGCAGATTTCTTCATCACTAAAAAAATAGGCAATTTCACGGGCTGCTGATTCTGGTGCATCTGAACCGTGGCAAGCATTTTCATCAATTGAAGCCGCATAGTCAGCACGTAACGTACCCGCTAATGCTTCAGCTGGATTAGTCGCGCCCATGATCTCACGGTTCTTCAATACTGCATTTTCGCCTTCTAAGACTTGGACCATTACTGGACCTGAAGTCATGAAAGACACTAAAGCACCAAAAAATGGACGTTCGCTATGTTCAGCGTAAAATCCTTCGGCTTGCTCTTTGCTTAAATGCAACATTTTAGACGCCACTATTCTTAGACCAGCAGACTCAAAACGATTGTAAATAGCACCGATAACATTTTTTGCAACTGCATCAGGCTTAATGATAGAAAAAGTGCGTTCTAAGGCCATTTTCGTAACTCCAATATTAGTAATATTTGGTCTTGATAATTTGTCCTAATGGACAGTTATAAAGACAGATAAAAAATTCGCGCGGATTATATGCAATTAGCCAGCAAATACCTAGTATAGATTGCATATTATTCTGTTGTCCCTAAAATCTAACTAGAAGTAAATTAGAGACGAGGTGATCTTGATAAAATTTTTAGTGCTTATTCCTGTTGTACTGTGTTTGCTTTGGTTTTTGTATTTAAAAAAGAAACACTACAGCTTGGGTGATGGCAAACAAGGGTTTATATATATTTTCATTTTCTGTGCTGTGATTGCGGCATTTTATAGCTCTTTGTTATGGATAACTGAATGGCAATGACAGAAAAAAACATCCCACGTGAAAATCAACGTAATAAAAAAGAGCGATAACGCTCTTTTTTATTGTTCTTAAATTCAAAAGTACAGTGCTATTGATATATTTCTATATCTGCCTGTGCTTTTAAAGACTCGATTACTGCGCCATACAACAATTGAGATTTATTCGATGCCAATCGACCTTGTAATGATGTCAATTGCTGGCTATTTGCTTCGGCAGCAGAGTTAACATTCATCAATTGTACCAGACTGATATCCCCTGTGACTAAATCAACCACACTTGTCTCTGACGCTGATAACTGGAATGAAGCGTCGACAATACTCTTAGACAAAGTTGCATCGTTTCGCGTTACACCTTGCTTATCTTCCCAATTAAGTTCAAGCGCTACCAATTTAGCATCCACCTCTTCACCGGCAGTTAGGGCAGTTTTCACTTCTAAGGCCCAATCTCTGGCTGCTTGTTGCGCTGCTTGGGCAGACAAGGTCTGTTGAATTTGCTCTTTAACCTCTTCCATCGCTTTAGTGCGCTCTGGTTCATGTTTGGCTACTCTCACTACCATTATGTGGTTAGTACCCAACTCAATCACTTCACTGTTTACAGCATCTTCAATTAACTCATCACTAAAAGCACTGGCTAAAACGTTAGGGCTAGATACGGCTTCTGGAGCATCATTGCGACCAAACAAATCAGTAGTATTTATTTCCTTACCTGCAATGTCTGCAACTTCATCAAGGTTGTCAGGTACTTCAAAAGCGACCTCTGCAATTCGTTGACTCACTTCGTAAAAACGCTCTTCGGCCTTAAATGTTTTAACCTTGGTGACGATCTCTTGTTTCACTTCTTCAAAAGCTGTGACTTGCTCAGCCTTAATATCCGTCAATTTAATAATGTGGTATCCAAATTCACTTTTGATCACTGCACTCACATCACCTTTATTAGCTAATGAAAACGCCGCATCTTCAAATGCTGGGTCCATAATTCCTTTACCAAACCAACCTAAGTCACCACCGTTTTCAGCGCTGAAGGTATCACTTGAAAAGGTTTTGGCCAATTCAGAAAAATCTTCTCCACCTTGTATTTTTGCCAGCACTTCTTCCGCTTTAGCAGCAATAGCGTCGTCTTGTTCAGTACTTTCGAACAAAATATGTGCCGCTTGACGTTCTTCTTCAGTACGATAATCCACTAAGTTTTGTTGATAATACTCTTCAAGTTCTTGTTCTGTGACTTCAATCCCAGGCAGTAAATCTTCTAACTGCAGTTCTACATAGGACAAACTGACTTTAAGCTCAGTATCAAACTGACTAATATTACTTTGATAATAGGCTGAAATGTCATCTTCGCTGACGCTTGTTTGTTCAACAAATTTAGACGCTGGTACAGTCACATAACGAATATCACGAGTTTGTTGCTGCATGGCGTACGCTGTTTTTGCTTCACTTGTTAAAGCAAATTCGGTTCCAATCAAAGACTGTGACAGTTGTCTACGCACCATATCAACGCGCATATAATCTCTAAAGTTATTCGGCTGGAAACCTGCTTGGCGTAGAATGGCTAGATAACGATCATTATCGAATTTACCGTCTACTTGAAATTCTTGCATAGTGACTATGGCAGATTTGATTTGCGCATCGCTCACTCTCAAACCTAATTCTTGGGCGGCTTGGTCGAGAAGTTTCTCACTAATAAGGCGGTCTAATATACCTCGGCGGAAGTTTTGTAGATAAGCGGTGTCACTGGCCAATGTCGCAAAGGCTTCACCGAACTGAGACTCCATCCGCGAACGTTCATTTTGATAAGCTAGTTCCAACTCATCAATACCTATTTCTTCGCCATTTACTTCGGCGGCCGCACCGGATGCAGACGAATTTATGTAACTTCCCACTCCAGCGAATACGAAACTTAAAATAACTAATGCTAAGATCCCCATAGCCCAAGGGCCTTGTGATCCTTCTCTGATTCTTTCCAACATACTAAAGTCCAAACTCCAAATGAGCTGTTATTGATAAGTACTAAAGACACCTAAATTAGGCTGCCTTAGTCGTAAACGCGCGGGATTATATACCAACCGAGTTAATTTATTAACGATTGTTCGCAGTGAATTGAAAAATATCTAACTAGCTTTAACAATGGGATGACTAAAACCGACTCTACTCAAACTGCACAAAAACAAAAGGCGATGATAAATCATCGCCTTTTGGTATACATGAACTAAGTGATTAGTTACAAGCGTCTTTTAATGCTTTACCAGCTTTAAACGAAGGCACTTTAGCTGCAGAAATTTGAATAGTCGCCCCAGTTTGAGGATTACGACCACTGCGAGCAGCACGATCACGTACTGAGAATGTACCGAAACCAACTAATGCTACTTGGTCTCCTTCTTTAAGTGCGGTTGTTACAGCGCCAGTTAATGCATCTAATGCACGTCCTGCTGCTGCTTTAGAAATATCTGCACTTGCAGCGATGGTATCAATAAGATCTGACTTATTCACAATATGAACCCCTTCAATTGTTATTATATTTTGCGGCCTGCACCATGCAAAGCCGAACATTTATATCAAGCATGAAACTTAACTTCAAGCTATATATTTACAAATCATTAACTTTCAATGAATCGTCTCAATCCCTTTCATGACAAGGCCTTAAGGGAATCTGCGTTAAAGGCTACCATAACTATTTGCATAGTGAAGCCCTAAAACTTAAAAAAAATTGAAAAAGTTCGCTTTTATGCTTATTTTTTAACCTCATTTACTTCAATTGGCTGAAATTTCTCCGGATGTTCTTCTAAAGCTAACGCTAAGACTTCATCAATCCATTGTACGGGATGAATATTTAAATCTTGTTTTACGTTATCAGGGATCTCTTCAAGGTCACGTTCATTCTCTTTAGGAATAATGACTGTCTTGATCCCACCTCGGTGAGCGGCCAATAACTTTTCTTTTAGACCACCTATAGGTAAGACTTCTCCCCTTAAAGTAATTTCCCCCGTCATCGCAACATCACAACGAACCGGATTTCCCGTAAGACTTGAAATTAATGCCGTACACATAGCAATACCTGCACTAGGGCCATCTTTAGGTGTCGCTCCCTCAGGTACATGTACATGAATATCGCGTTTCTCGTGAAAATCACTGTTTATTCGCAGTTTATCTGCTCGGCTGCGCACAACTGTCATGGCGGTTTGAATCGACTCTTGCATCACTTCACCCAATGAACCAGTGAAGGTTGTCTTGCCCTTGCCCACCACAGACGTAGTTTCTATAGTCAGTAGCTCGCCACCGACTTGAGTCCACGCTAATCCGGTTACTTGGCCTATTTGATTAGATTTATCGGCTTTTCCATAATCAAATCGCTGTACTCCCAAATATTCTTTCAAGTTATCTTGATTCACTGTTACTTGGGTAATATTTTTATCTAACAAAATATTTTTAACCGCTTTACGACAGATTTTAGAAATTTCCCTTTCTAAATTCCTTACTCCTGCCTCACGGGTGTAATAACGAATAATGCCGATAATGGCACTTTCTTCAATCAGCAACTCGCCTTTTTTCAGACCATTTCTGGATATTTGTTTTTCCATTAGGTGTTGAGTGGCAATATTCAACTTTTCGTCTTCGGTATATCCCGACAAACGAATCACTTCCATACGATCCAATAAGGGACCAGGAATGTCCATGCTGTTTGATGTAGCCACAAACATCACATCTGACAAGTCGTAATCCACTTCTAGGTAATGGTCACTAAAAGTCCCATTTTGCTCTGGATCTAATACTTCTAACAATGCTGAGGACGGGTCGCCGCGCATATCAGATGACATTTTATCAATTTCATCAAGCAAGAAGAGTGGATTTTTAACGCCCACCTTGGCCATTTTTTGCACCATTTTTCCGGGCATTGAACCAATATAAGTACGGCGATGCCCTCTAATCTCGGCTTCATCACGCACACCACCAAGTGCCATACGCACATACTTTCTGCCCGTTGCCTTAGCAATAGACTGACCTAAAGAGGTTTTACCTACGCCAGGAGGCCCAACTAAACAGAGAATTGGCCCTTTGAGCTTTTTCACTCGCTGTTGGACTGCAAGATACTCAATAATACGTTCTTTGACTTTATCTAGACCGTAGTGGTCTGAGTCTAATATTTTGTCAGCTGCGCCAAGATCTTTTTTGACAACACTTCTCTTAACCCAAGGTACATTGGTTAACCATTCAATATAGCTGCGCACAACTGTTGCTTCAGCCGACATAGGTGACATCATCTTCAATTTAGCTAATTCAGCTGTCGCCTTTTTCTGAGCTTCTTCTGGCATTTTAGCATCGGTAATTTTTTTCTTTAGCGCTTCAAATTCATCTGGCGCATCGTCGAGCTCACCTAATTCTTTTTGAATGGCTTTCATTTGCTCATTCAAATAGTACTCGCGCTGACTTTTTTCCATTTGCTTTTTAACACGGGTGCGAATTTTTCTTTCTACCTGAAGCAAATCAATTTCGCTTTCCATCAACGCCATTAAATACTCTAGACGTTCAGTTATACCAAGCATCTCAAGCACTTTTTGTTTCTCTGATAACTTAAGAGGCATATGTGCCGCCATCGTATCAGCTAAGCGCGCAGCATCTTCAATACCACTTAATGAAGTCAATACTTCCGGTGGTATCTTTTTGTTAAGTTTGACGTATCCTTCAAACTGAGAAATCGCTGACCGAATTAACACTTCTTGTTCAGATTCTGCCAGTTCAGTGTCTGCGGTGCTGAGCACTTCAGCTATAAAAAAATCTTCAGTACTCACAAAATTATCGATCTTGCCACGTTGATTGCCTTCAACTAACACCTTAACCGTGCCATCAGGTAACTTAAGCAACTGTAAGATTGTGGCAATAGTACCCACTGTAAATATGTCATCTACTTCTGGTTCATCAACAGCAGCGTCTTTTTGAGCGACTAAGAAAATCTGTTTATCTTTTTCCATCGCCGCTTCTAAACAACGTATTGATTTCTCACGCCCAACGAACAATGGGATAACCATATGTGGATAAACCACTACATCACGTAATGCCAAAACTGGCATTTCGATGCGATTTTCTCGCTTTTTAGTCATTCTTGGTCTCGTATAAAGTCATTTAATATTAAATCTATCGGATGTATATGGGGCTAGGCAGTAAAAGTTCAAATGAAAATTTAAAACAAAGTAGAATAAAATGCCGAAAATAGATTCGTCTGGATATATTTTCACCAATAAAAAAGGCTCTTACGAGCCTTTTATTTATTTTATTCAGAAGCGGCCTTTTTATCGACGCCACTGTCATAGATCAAAATAGGACTGGATTCTCCTCGAATAACCGTCTCATCTATTACTACTTTACTGACGTTATCCATGGATGGTAGGTCATACATAGTGTCTAACAATACCGCTTCGACTATAGAGCGTAAGCCACGAGCACCCGTTTTGCGCTGCATCGCTTTCTTAGCTATCGCCTGCAGAGCATCTTCCCGGAATTCAAGTTCAGTATTCTCCATACCAAACAACGCTGAATATTGCTTAGTTAACGAATTTTTAGGTTCCCGTAAAATTTGCACCAAAGCTTCTTCACTGAGTTCTTCTAGGCAAGTGAGTACAGGTAAACGCCCGATAAATTCTGGAATAAGACCATATTTAACCAAATCTTCAGGCTCAACCTTCTTAAGCAATTCGCCTTCGTGGGATTTGTTACTGGTATTTTTGATGGTTGAAGCAAAACCAATACCGGTTCCAGTATGCGCGCGTTGCTCAATGACTTTGTCTAAACCAGCAAAAGCACCACCACATATAAATAATATCTTAGAGGTATCAACTTGCAAAAACTCTTGTTGCGGATGTTTTCTCCCACCTTGAGGAGGAACCGAAGCAACAGTGCCTTCAATCAGTTTAAGTAAAGCTTGCTGCACACCTTCGCCAGAGACATCTCTAGTAATTGACGGGTTGTCAGATTTACGTGAAATTTTGTCTATTTCATCTATATAAACAATTCCGCGCTGGGCTTTTTCAACATCATAGTCGCATTTTTGTAATAGCTTCTGAATGATGTTTTCAACATCTTCACCCACATAACCTGCTTCTGTTAGGGTAGTCGCATCTGCCATAGTAAAAGGCACATCTAACAGCCTAGCAAGGGTTTCTGCCAATAAGGTTTTACCACTTCCTGTAGGACCCATTAGCAAAATATTACTTTTACCTAATTCAACACCTTCGTGTACATCGCCATTTCGTAAACGTTTGTAATGGTTATAAACTGCAACAGAAAGCACTTTTTTTGCATGCTCTTGACCAATGACATAATCATCTAGATGAGCATGAATTTCTTTCGGTGTAGGTAATTCATCTTGTTTTTTCTTGGGCGCGATTTCTTTTATTTCTTCGCGGATGATGTCGTTACATAAATCGACACATTCATCACAAATAAAAACCGACGGGCCAGCAATCAGCTTTCTTACTTCGTGCTGGCTTTTACCACAGAACGAACAATACAAAAGTTTGTTATCGCCATCGCTACTTTTTTTATCACTCATTTACAATCTTTTCCTATCTCAGACTGACCCTACCAAAGAGAGCCTACAATCTACTTAAATGTAGTCTATCCTTGGGCATATCCCAGAGTCACTTTATCATTTGTCGCTTTTTGTGTCAGCTTGATTGGTATCTGGTCTGCTTGACAACACTTGGTCAATCAATCCATATTCCATGGCATCCGTTGCACTTAAAAAATTATCTCTGTCAGTATCTTGTGCGACTTTTTCATAATCTTGTCCAGTATGCTGCGCCATCAAACGGTTCATCTTCTCTTTGATAGACAGGATTTCTTTCGCATGTATTTCAAAATCTGACGCTTGTCCTTGGAAACCACCTAAAGGCTGATGGATCATCACTCGAGAATTTGGCAGACAATAACGCTTACCTTTCTCGCCCGCAGATAACAAAAATGCGCCCATACTTGCCGCCTGACCAATACACACAGTACTGACATTAGGTTTAATAAAATTCATGGTATCGTAAATAGCCATACCAGCAGTCACAGAACCGCCAGGTGAATTGATATACAAGAAAATATCTTTTTCTGGGTTCTCGGCCTCTAAAAATAACATCTGGGCAACGATAAGGTTCGCCATATGGTCTTCTACTTGACCGACTAAGAAAATAACATTCTCTTTCAATAAACGAGAGTAGATATCGTAAGAACGTTCGCCTTTAGCAGTTTGCTCAACAACCATAGGGACTAACGCATTTGTTGGATCAAAAGGGGTATTCATCATAAATTCTATTTCTTCACAAATAAAAATGCTCGGTAGTTACCGAGCATTTAAGCAGTTGCAGACTAGATAAGTCAATTAACAATGGCCAAATTAAGCCTGTTTGTTCATGATCTCATCAAAAGATTTCTTTACTTCTTTCACTTTGGCTTGTTCAAGCAATAATTCAACCGCTTGTTCTTCCATAGCAACATTATTCATTTGTTGCATTAATTCATCGTTTGTTTTGTAGTATTCAACCACTTCTTGTGGATCTTCATAAGCAGAAGCAGCGGTTGCAATTAACGCATCAACTTTCGCAGTATCTACTTTTAATTCGTTAGTTTTAATTACTTCACCTAACAACAAACCAATACTGACGCGTTTACGAGCGTTTTCTTCAAACAAATCTGCAGGAAGCTCAGGCATGTTGTCGACGTTTCCGCCTTGTTGTTGGCTAAAACGTTGCTTAGCTTGTTCACGCAATGCATTAATTTCTTGATCAACTAATGCTTTTGGTAAATCAATTTGATTTTTTTCTAGTAAACCAGCAATCACTTGCTCTTTTACTGACGCTTTCAAGGTTTGATCTAGCTCACGTTGCATATTTTTGCGAACTTCAGCATGCAGCGCATCGATGTCACCGTCTTCAATACCAAACAATTTAGCAAATTCTTCGTCAACTTTAGGTAAGTCTAATTGCTCAACTTTTTTGATATTAATAGTGAACTGTGCCGCTTTTCCTTTAAGTTTTTCTGCATGATAATCTTCTGGGAAAGTAACGTCAGCAATGACTTCTTCACCGGTTTTATTACCTACAATTGGCTTTTCAAAACCAGGGATCATGCGGTCTTTGCCCATTTCAAGAACGAAATCTTCAGCTTTTCCGCCATCAAACTCTTCGCCATCGATTGTACCGATAAAGTCAATAGTCACTTTGTCGTCTTTCTTAGCTTTACGTTTAACTTCTTTATAATTGGCATGTTGCTTACGCAAGGTATCAATCATACCGCTTAAATCTTTGTCGCTGATTTCTACTACAGGCTTTTCTACTTTGATTTTAGCGACGTCTTTCACTTCTACTTCTGGATACACTTCAAAAGCGGCTACATACTCTAAGTCTTTACCGTCTTCGTCTGTTTTCATTTCAAAGCTAGGCATGCCTGCTGGCGTGATTTTTTCTTGAGTAATAGCTTGATAGAAGTTGCGTTGCATCACTTCACCAGCAATCTCCTGACGTACAGCTTGGCCGTAACGTTTTTTGATAACATTAACAGGCACTTTACCAGGGCGAAAACCATTAATTCTTTGGGTTTTAGCTAATTGCTGTAAGCGAGACTTGACTGCAGAATCAATTGACTCAGCAGGAACGGTGATAGTAAGACGGCGTTCTAAACCTTTGGTCGCCTCAACGGAAACTTGCATTCTGATACCTCAATTATGCGCATACATGCGCTTATATATAATGACTAATGGACTTTTATCGGCGCAAAATAATTATCGTTACGGATACACTTATTGCATTGCGTCCGAATACCCTGACAAAAGAAAAAAATTCTTTCTAGCCAGGACAGCCTGATAAAAAGACGCAGTAGTATAGCGATAGCGATAACGCAAGTCGAGGGTAAAATGCCCCTCTTTAAAATAGTCTAAGCACTTAAGTAGAGTGAAACCCTAAAACTGCCTAAAAAACAGACATGAATATAGGCTAAAGGATGGTTTCTAAAAACAACCTGGCTAGCACTTAGGAAAGTTTAATTAGTCAACTAGGCGCTGTTAAACAAAAGAAAGTAGCTTTTCCATTTGGCACTCATTAGTTTGTTAAAAATAGCTTTATTAAAGAGAGGATGAAACTATGAAGGGGTGAAGAAACAACTGAATTTTTAACAACACTTTCAATGCGCCTATAAATGGCTCGAAAAATAGTGACATTTGTATCATATGAAAAAACACAATATTATTTTGATAAACAAATTTGAAATGATGAATTTAGATAAATGGTGTGGAAAAAGAAACTCGAACTTTCTCACCATGAAGCACTAGAACATAAATCCAGTATGTCTAACACTTCAACCACTGCTGCGAGTGGGGTGGGCGACGGGGCTCGAACCCGCGACAACCGGAATCACAATCCGGGGCTCTACCAACTGAGCTACGCTCACCATAATAAACTGCAGCAAATTTATAACTTATGAATGTCGAACTCTACTCAACCCTATTGCCCTTAGAATTCCCAATAGGATTCTAAGCATCGATCCACGCCTTAAAATGCGTAGTGCTATCAAGCCTGAGCTTTGGAGCCTAAGTAACATTTGAGAAAATGGTCGGTGAGACAGGATTCGAACCTGCGACCCCTTGGACCCAAACCAAGTGCGCTACCAAGCTGCGCTACTCACCGACTTAATCTTCAAAAAACAACATAGTAGACATTCATTAGAAAATTGAAATTTAATGAAGTGACAACTAAACCTTAGATAAAAACTGTTTGGAATCAAACAGCTGAAAAT
>TARA_R110000751_G_scaffold2261_1_pt1 | contig 57013 bp, 48 predicted proteins | sample TARA_R110000751 | Tara Oceans TARA_R110000751 (sample SAMEA4398001) | marine metagenome | biome: Polar Biome; feature: [MES] marine water layer (ENVO:01000295) within the mesopelagic zone...; material: water (ENVO:00002006), including particulate matter (ENVO:01000060) such as...... | reverse complement strand
TCTCTACCTCGTCGCCATCATGGACTGGGCAACGCGCAAGGTGCTGAGCTGGCGGGTGTCGAATACGATGCATGCAGACTTCTGTGTCGATGCGCTGAAAGAGGCCATCGGAAATCATGAACACCGATAGTAAGAAGATAAAATCAGTTTCCGGGCGGCGTGACTCAAATACCGATCGACCGTCTGGTAGGCTGTTGCTGCAAGGCGCTCTGGTGTGGCCGAAAGCTTCTTCAACCTGCTCAAACGCGAGCGGATCCGGCGCCGGACCTACAAGACTCGCGCAGAAGCCCGCTACGACGTGTTTGATTACATAGAAATGTTCTACAATCCGAAGCGCAAGCATGTGAGGAACGGGATGCTGTCGCCTGTCTAGCAGGCTGCTGAAAAAGTTCTCGTTTCAGCTTGCGAAGCATGATTCTCTCTTTTGTGTAGCGGGGGAGGCATCGATGCGCGGTGAAGATCGGACGACGGATCAGTTGTTTTCGTATGTGAGCGTTGAAGACCGGATCGCAGCCGATCACCCTCTCCGGCAGATACGATTGCTGGTAAATGACGCGTTGAAGGCTCTGGACGCAGATTTTTCGGCACTCTACGCGCAGGATACCGGCCGGCCTTCGATCGCGCCGGAGCGCTTGCTTCGAGCGATGCTACTGCAGGCGATCTATTCGATCCGGTCTGAGCGCCAGTTGATGGAACGCCTGGAGTTTGATCTCTTGTTCCGTTGGTTTGTCGGGCTTGGATCCGATGAGACGACCTGGAATGCGTCAACCTTTTCGAAGAACCGTGACCGCCTGCTGGACGGGGATATTGCCGCGAAGTTCCTCAATGCGGTCCTGTCGCTTCGGCGGGTAAAGAAGCTTTTGTCACGCGAGCACTTCAGCGTGGACGGCACCCTGATAGAGGCCTGGGCCAGCACAAAGAGCTTCCGCCCGAAGGATGCTGACGGCGGCGGCGATAGCGGCGCTGGCCCCGATGGCGCGGGCGGCGGTCGCAATGCACTGCGCAATTTCCACGGCGAGACATGGTCGAACAAGACGCATACTTCCTCCACCGATCCTGATGCCCGGCTTTATCGCAAAGGCAGGGGCAAGCCGGCGCAGCTCTGCTATATGGGGCATGTACTCATGGAGAACCGGCAGGGCCTCGCGGTGGCGACGCATCTGACCCATGCAACCGGCAGAGCCGAACGCGAGGCGGCCCTTGAGATGATCAGGAACCGCAAGGTCAAACGCGGCGCCACGCTCGGCGCGGACAAGGGCTACAATGCCTGGACATTTAAACAGGACCTTGAGCAAGCGGGCGTCAAGCCGCATGTCGCCATGAAATCCGAAACCGGACGGGGCGGCCTGCCGGTCAAGCTCCCCGAAGGCTACGAAATCTCTCAGCGCATTCGCAAACGGATCGAGGAGATCTTCGGATGGACGAAGACAACCGGCGGCTATGCCAAGACGAAGTTCCGGGGCAAGCGGCGCGTCGCGCACGGCTTCGATATCGTCATCGCGACCTATAATCTTGTCCGATTACCAAAGCTGCTCGCAGGAGCTGCCGCATGAGCGCCACCATCAGGGTAGCCACCCCTGCGCACATAATCCGTCGAAAGACGGTCTATACCCGCCAGAGTGGGCTCAATGGCGGGGAAAACACGCGTCCCGGCGCAAAAACAGAGCAAAATGGCTTCGCCGATCCAAAAAACCTATATATCACAACGTTCGAGAAGGCTTTTTCAGCAGCCTGCTAGGCTGTCCGAGTTCTGGAACGAGTGGGCATACTTGACGTGAAAGTCGAGATTTCGACACCATCATGATGACATTTCTGGTTTACATTTGAAGCCTCATAGCCTTGTTTTTAAATTGAAAAATCTGATGTGGTTTACTGCCAACTCCATGAAAAATAAGGAAAAACACGTCGTTTACACCGAGAGGGTCAGCGGTTCGAGCCCGTTACCGCCCACCAGTAAGCACTGCAGATCGCGTCCCATTTTCGGTTCCTCCTTTTGGGCACTTAACAGTCGACTTAACACTTCGCGTTCCTGTTCCGTGTCGGGCTTCAGTCCGGCACCTGCGTTGCCGTTTCTGGCGCCGATCCTGGAGTGCTTCACGCAGGGATGTCCGAGCGTGTGCGGGAAGCCGTAGCGACTCTCGATTGGGTCAGTTGCACCAACCCATTTTTGAATCCCTTTCGCCCTGACATGGCGCTGCCGGCGTCAACGAGACCGATCCCGGACTCGGGCGCGGTTCTGCAGCGCACGCCGCTTTCACTGACATTGCGGGCGAGATTGTGCTCTTTGAATAACGCCCGCCAAGAGTTTCATTCTCACAAGAGTGAATATTATTGACAGGGCCAGAGATTTGTTCTCCAACTGCCTGCGAAGAGCGGGAAAACCCGCTTTCATACAGGGAGGAGAATCAAATGACTCTACGGTCAATGGCGTCAGTATCGGCGATTTCGTTCGCTGTTCTGGGAACGCCCGCTTTCGCACAACAGGCAACGTCCGCTGATGAGGTATCGCAAGAATCACCCGATGGCGAAGCGCGCCAGGATACAATCATCGTTACCTCAACCCGACGGGAGCAGAGCCTTCAGGACGTGCCGCTGGCCGTCACGGCCTTCCAGCAGGAAGCGATGTCGGAAAAAGGCATTGTCAGCTATGAGGGCCTCGCCCGCGAAACGCCAGGCATCGTGCTGAACCAGCCGACCGCCAACTTCAACACAATCACTACTCGTGGCATCGCCACCAATGGCTACGGTGCCAACCTGCAGGCCGCTACCGCGATCTACATCAACGAGCTTCCGATCTCCTCGAACGGCAACTCGACCATTCTCGACCCGACCCTGTTCGACGTGGAACGGGTGGAAGTGCTGCGCGGGCCGCAGGGCACGCTGTTCGGCGCGAACTCGCTGTCCGGCGCCGTGCGCATCCTCACCAAGAAACCTAATCCGAACAAGTTCGAAGCGTCCACGCTGGTCGATTTCGGCCTGACGGATGGCGATGCCCTCCGTCAGCGTTACAACGGCATGGTCAACATACCGCTCGTATCGGACCAACTGGCGCTGCGAGTCGTTGGCTTCTACCGCGATGAGGACGGTTGGGTAGACAACCTTGGCACCGGCATTGAGGGTTCGAACTCCCTGAAGGCGGTCGGTGGCCGCGCGCACCTGCTATGGGAACCGACCAGCAAATTCGACGTCGGCTTGCTTATTATCCGCGAGGACAACGAACCTGCGGATTCGAGTCTCACCAACCCTGACCGGGGTGAGTTCATTCGCTATACGGACCGTCCCGACCTGTTCCAGTCCGACATGACCAGTTACAACCTGACTGCCAACTGGGACATGGACTTCGCGACCCTTACCAGTTCCTCGAACTATTCCAAGATCGACGGCAAGTTCATCGTCGATCTGGCGGGCACGTTCGGGGGGGGCATTCCCTTCGCGCTTGATGCGGTCGGCCATGACGAAAACTTCGTGCAGGAAGTGCGTCTGGCTTCCGCGGATGGTGGAAACTGGGACTGGATCGTCGGCGGTTTCTACTTCAATAAGCGTCGCGATATCGACTATGATTACCGCTCATCGCAGGAATTCCTCGACTCGCGCGGCCTGACAGGCCTGCCGGATGAGTATTACTATCGCTTCAAGGGGTATTTCGACGCCATCGAATCGGCTGCCTTTGGGGAGCTTACCTACCACTTCTCCGACAAGCTGTGGGCGACCGGCGGCCTGCGCTATACTGAAACCTCGGTGCAGTCCCACACCCTTGCTGGCGGCTACAACTCCAACTACCTGGTCGCCGCGCTCTTCGGCTTTACCAACACCGCCCTCACGCTCACCCCGGTCGCGGCGGCAGACGGACTCAAGGTCGAAGCGGACAACCTGTCCTATAAGGCGAGCCTCTCCTACAAGCCGATGGACAACCTGACGACCTATGCGTCGATTGCGACAGGCTTCCGTTCGCCGGTGGCGAACGCCCGCGCTGGCCTCGCCAGCGGAGTGGACCCCAACGACATCATCATCCCGAACGGGGCCGATTCGGACACGCTCGTCAGCTATGAAGTCGGCGCGAAAGGTGCCTTCTTCGACCGCAAGCTGACTGCGAACCTCGCTGCCTACTACATCAACTGGGAAGACATCCAGGTTCAGGCCAACCGTCTGTCCGACCAGGCGCAATTCGCAACCAATATCGGCAAGGCCGTCAGCCAGGGCCTCGAATTCGAGATCGGTTACTATCCAGGCAACGGCTTCAGCCTGTTCGGGAACGGCTCGCTCAGCGACACCGAGATCACGGACCTGACCGGTGAGGAAGCCGCGATCTCGGGTGCAGAGGAGGGCCTGCAACTCGCCATGCCCAACTTCCAGGGTGCCATCACGGCCCGCTACGATTTCACGATCAGCGACAAGGACGCCTTCGTGACCGCAACTGCCGCCTATGTCGGCGACTTCCCGGCCATGCTGCCGAACGTGCCGGGTCAACCGGGCGTACCGGCCGCGACCTTCGACTACACTGACGCATACACTTTCGTGAATGCGCAGGCTGGCGTCTCGAAGGACGACTGGAAAGTGGTTGCTTATGTCGAGAACCTGTTTGACGACAACTCGATCACCTACGTCCACCCGGAAGGCTTCCTCGACAGCCGCTATGCCCGTTTGCGGCCGCTCACGTTCGGTGTTCGCGTCAGCTACGAATACTGATCCGTCGGGGGAGAGACGTCATGCCGAGATTGAACAGGTCGCCGGCTGAGGCGATACGCGGAATGCATTTTGGGGCGGTGCTTGCGCTATTGTTCGTATCGGCCGCGTCTCTTTTGGCAGCAGGATGCGCAAGCGGATCTGCTAAGCCGGCCAGGAGCGTTGCCCTTGCGAACGCTCCGGTCGGTGCCATTCGCGGAACGACAGAGGAGGGGGTGTCCGTATATCGTGGCATCCCCTACGCTCTGGCACCCAAGGGAGAGCGTCGCTGGGCGCCGCCGGTGGCGGTTCCGGACTGGGAAGGCGAGCGGGACGCAAGGGCGTTTGGCCCGTCCTGCCCGCAACCCGAGCCCAGAATGGCGAGCATCTATGCAACGGAGCTCGGTCCTGTCGACGAGGACTGTCTCAGTCTAAATGTCTGGGCACCGGAAGACGCCAGGGATGCACCGGTTTTTGTCTGGATCCATGGCGGCTCGTTGACGACAGGAGCGGGCAGCCAACCCATGTATGACGGTGCCGGAATGGCGCGTGATCAGGGCCTGGTCGTCGTGACGATCAACTACCGTTTGGGTGTCCTGGGATACCTTGCCCATCCCGGGTTGAGTGCCGAATCCGGGCAGGGCGTTTCGGGCAATTACGGCCTGATGGATCAGGTGCTTGCCCTGAAATGGGTCGAGCGGAACATCGCCGCTTTCGGGGGCAATCCTGACAATGTGACGATTGCAGGCGAGTCAGCCGGCGCACTGAGCGTCGTGCTGCTGATGACGTCGCCCAAAGCCCAGGGCCTGTTCGACAAGGCCATCGCGCAAAGTGCGTACATGGTCACCATGGCCGCATTGAAGGCAGAGGCCAATGGATTGCCGTCCGCGGAGTCCGTAGGGGCTGATCTTGCGGAACGGATGGGCGGTGACGATGTTGATGCGCTCCGGGCGATGCCCGCCGGCAAGATCGTCAGCCTCGCTGGCAAAGCGGGCTTTTTCCCATTTCCCGTGATCGATGACGTTTACCTGACTGACCAGATGGTCGCGACCTTCGACAAGGGCGAGCAGGCACCTGTGCCTGTTCTGGCGGGGTTCAATGAAGGCGAGATTCGTTCCTTGCGATTCCTCCTGCCTCCCGTGCCGAAACAGGACGTCTATGAGACAGCGGTCCGGAACGGCTATGGCGATCTCGCGGAACGATTCCTGGAACTGTATCCGTCTGACAGCCTGGAATCGAGCATGCTCGCAACAACCCGCGATGCGATGTATGGCTGGACCGCAGAGCGGCTTGCAGCCTCGCAGACGTCGCGGGGCCTCCCGTCTTTCTTCTATTTGTTCGATCATGGCTATCCGGCCGCCGACCGAATGGGATTGCACGCGTTCCATGCTGCGGAAATCCCTTACATATTCGGAACGGTTTCCGAGGCCGTCGCGCCCTGGCCTGAAATACCGGATACGGACCAGGAGCATGCCCTGTCTCAGATGATGATGGCGTATTGGGCCAGTTTCGCACGAGAGGGGCGTCCTGCGGCTGAAGGCGCTGCTGAGTGGCCGCCCTATGGAGGCCAGGCGACCGGCATGGTCTTCGCTGAACACCCGCAGTCCTGGCCGATGCTTGCCCGGGATCGCTTTGCTTTGCATGAGGAAGTGGTGTGCCGGCGGCGCGCCGCTGGCCACATTCCGTGGAACTGGAATGTGGGCGTCCTCTCGCCTCCCTTGCCGCCAAAGGAATTACAATGCCAATGATCGACGGTGCAATCCAGGACTACGCACTCACGCTCGACAAGTTTCTTGACCATGCAGCGAAGTGGCGCCCCCGGACAGAAGTCGTGACGGCGTGTGCGGACGGCAGCACGACCCGCATCGGGTATGCCGGGCTTCGTGAACGTGCCAAGCGCGTGACTTCGGTGCTTCATGATCTGGGCGTCAGGACGGGCAGTCGCGTTGCCACGCTGTCCTGGAACACCCAGGCGCACATGGAGTGCTGGTATGCGGTGATGGGGCTGGGCGCAGTGTGCCATACGCTCAACCCGCGTCTTACGAGGGAGCAGTTGGCTTGGATGCTCGGACAGTCTGGGGCATCCATCCTGATCGTGAGCAGCGACTTGCAGCCATTGGCCGCCAGGATTGTGGCGCTGGCTCCCGGCGTCGTGAAGGTTTTGGTCATAGACCTGACAGAAGGCGACGTGCTGGATGGTGTCGGACTGCCTTCGGCAGAAGCCCTCGAAGATGCGATGACGCGCGAGTTCGAAGACATTGCCTGGGGGAATTTCCCAGAAACAACCCCGTGCGGCCTTTGCTTCACTTCGGGCACGACCGGCGCTCCCAAGGGCGTGACCTATACGCACCGGGGAAACTACCTGCACACTTTGCGCCAGCTCCAGGCGGATGTGTCCGGGATCACTTCGCATGATGTCGTGCTGCCAGTTGTGCCGATGTTCCATGCCAATGCATGGGGTCTCCCGTTTTCCGCGCCCGCCACGGGTGCAAAGCTTGTGCTTCCGGGACGTCATTCCGATGGTGAAAGCCTCGCCCATCTCATCGCCGCTGAAGGTGTGACGATTGCGGTAGGTGTCCCGACCATCTGGATGGGCCTGTTGGAATATCTTGAGTCAACCGACCTGGCATTGCCTTCGCTTAAGCGGATCATGGTCGGTGGCGCGCCGATGCATCCCGCCTTGATGAAACGGATCGAAGATCGGGGGATCTGCGTGCAGACCACATGGGGCATGACGGAACTGTCCCCTCTGGGAACGGCGGCGCCTCCAAATGACGAGCGGTCACCCGAAACCGCCGGCCGGCCGGCGGTCGGCCTGGACCTGATGGTAACGGATCATGCCGGCAAGCCGCTGGAGTCGCAGCGCGGACAGGAAGGGCGCCTCTGGGTGCGCGGAACCTCTGTCGTGTCGCGCTATTTCGGGCAGACCGAAGAGGCAACAAAGGATGGCTGGTTCGACACTGGCGATCTCGCGGTCCTGAGCGAGGATGGACAGGTCTTCATCACTGGCCGTTCAAAGGATCTTATCAAGTCCGGCGGGGAGTGGATCAATCCAACGGAGATCGAGACACTTGTGTCCCGTCTGCCCGAAGTAGCCCTTGCTGCGGTGGTCGGCCGCGCGCACCCGAAATGGGGTGAGCGGCCCGTGCTCATGGTCGAAATTCGGGAAGGGTACGAACTCAGCGATGAAGCGTTGCTCGCAGGGCTGAAGGGGCAGGTTCCGAACTGGTGGCTGCCCGATGAAATCATTCGTATTGGCACGATGCCGCTGGCGGGTACCGGGAAAATCGACAAAATGGGCCTGCGCGACCTATGTTCGACAATGGTTTAATGCGACGTTGGAGGCCCATGAGGACGCGACTGGAATCCGTTCTGGCGCCCGCGCTGATTGCGGCGATCTCTGCATGGCTGATCGCATGTGTCGGACCCACTGACCGTCCGGCCGGGCCGGCGGTCGAACTGCAACACGGGCGGCTCCTCGGCGTCCGGAGGGGAGACATCAATGTTTTCCGGGGCATTCCCTATGCTGCGCCGCCGACCGGGGAAGGCCGATGGAAACCGCCATCTCCTCCGTCCAACTGGACCGGCGTGCGCAATGCCGCCGCCTTCGGCCCAAGCTGCATACAGCCCGACGTGCCCACAAGTAGTCTCTATCATGAACCGCCCCTGCAAACGTCTGAAGACTGCCTCACGCTCAACATCTGGGCGCGCCCGGATAGCGTGAAGGCCCCGGTCATTGTATGGATTCATGGCGGGTCCCTGCGGGTCGGCGGCAGCGCCCAGGCGATGTATGACGGGTCTGAATTTGCGCGCCGCGGCGTGGTGTTCGTTTCCTTCAATTACCGTTTGGGCGTGCTGGGATGGCTGGCGCATCCGAGCCTGAACGCTGAGTCGCCGGACGGAATTTCCGGAAATTACGGGCTCCTCGACCAGATCGCGGCCCTGCAATGGGTGGGCGCCAATATTGCCGATTTCGGAGGTGATCCGACGAATGTTACTGTGATGGGCGAGTCAGCCGGCGCGCTCAGCGTGTCGTACCTTTTGGCCAGCCCGGACGCTTCCGGTCTTTTCCAGAAAGCGATCATCCAGAGCGCAAATAGCCGGAATTTCCCGGAACTCGGCACTTCGGCCTACGGGATACCGGCTGCAGACGGAATGGGCGCAGCAGTGTTGAGCGCGCTGGACCTCGACGGGTTGGACGCGGCGCGGAGCGCCGCCGCGCAGGACCTTACCGACAAGGCGGGCCGGTTCGGTTTCGTGCCGCAGGGCACGATCGACGGCAAAGTCCTGCCATCCCAGATCATTGATTCATTCGACCACGGCAGTTTTTCCAAAGTGCCCATACTTGCCGGGTTCAACAGCGGTGAAGTTCGCTCCCAGCGCCTGTTCATGCCGCGCGTGCCGGAAGACTATGAGGCGTCGATTGCTGCGCGCTATGGTGACCGTGCTGCCGAGGTGCTTGCACTCTATCCGGCCGAGGATGTGGACGCGTCCATGCTCGCAACACTGCGCGACGGAATTTACGGCTGGGCGACCGAACGAATCGTGCGGAAGGAAACCGAGGCGGGCCAGCCGGCCTTCATGTACGTTTTCGACTATTGCTACCCAAGCGCCCGCGAGGCCGATCTCTGCGCATTCCACGCAAGCGAATTACCCTTCGTGTTCGGCGTGCTCGATCCTGAGCACCTATCGGTCAACTGGCCGGTTCCTGACGGCCAGCAGGACCGGGCAATCTCCAGGGCCCTGCTTGATTACTGGACGTCGTTTGCTGCGACGGGCCAGCCCGAAAGCGACCACGGACCGACATGGCCGGCCTATGGGAGTGACGAGGCTTATCTGGAAATAGGGCCGGAGCTGGACGTCCGCACCGATCCGTTTCCCGGCATGTTCGAGTTGCATGAAGAGCTCGTGCGTCAGCGCAAGGCCGCCGGAGAGCCATGGTTCCTGAATATCGGGCTCGGGGCCCCGCCGCTCGAATAGGTGTTCGGGCGGCTTATTCCTGATGAGCCTTGTTCGGCGGGGTGAATGTCATTTCATCCTCGTAGGTGTCGATCCAGTTTTCAGGTGGAAGGGGCAGTGCTCGGCTGTCGGTCGACCGACCTGAGGAGAAGGCGGGTTGCGGATCGACCGTCCTGACCTGCTCGATCCAGAAGACGCCATCATGGACGCCGCTGTTGCCGCGGGTCGCGACCCAGTCGATATCGCCATCATCATCCATGTCCACAGGGATGAATGCATCATACATACCGCGCACGCGCCGCGAAATGTCATGGCGCTGCCAGGCTGCGCGTGCATCTCCCGGATTTTCGAACCACGCGATCCGGCCAACGGTGGAGGCCGCAGTCACGCGGGGATCGTCTGCCTCGCGCGACGCGCCGGAATAGGCGCCCAGCAGTACGTTGAGGCCGGAATAGCCGCCCGTGATCGCATCAAGATCGCCATCACCATCAATGTCGGCGAGGGCGATGCCGGCCACGATGTCCGGCAGCGTGTTGCCGATAGGAAAAAACGTCCAGGGCGCATCGAGCGTATCGGGCTGCTTTAGCCAGCCCAGACCGGCCATCAGTGCACTGCCGGCAACTGGCTGCGGGGTCTCGTGGACGGCCACGACAAGATCCTTGCGCCCGTCCCCGTCCAGGTCTGCAAAGGCCGACTGGAAGGCGTTGGAAGCTCCGTGCCAGCCTTCCGGGACAGGAATGCCAGGCGTGATACGGATGGGATGTGCTTTGACGGCAATGCCGTGTAGTCCGCCTGTCTCGACTGTTTCCAGGATCGACATTTCCATGCGCAGGCGCGCCGCGACGAGGACATCCATATCGCCGTCATCATCAATGTCGGTGGGCATCGCCGTGTTCGGCACGACTTCCCGTGACAGGACCTGTTCCTGCCAACTCGACTGCAGGAGAGGGGCTCCCTTGAGGCGGAACAGCGATGTCGGGCGGGCTGCGCTGGGGAGGGACGGATCGATGATGTCAGCCGCGCCCTTGTTGGCGGCGAGGATATCCAGGCGTCCATCCTGGTCCATATCGGTCACGAACACGCGGAGCCAGGAACCTCTCTGCTGCGTGATAGCCGGTATCATCCGTGGCCAAGCGGCAGCGCGGGCCTGTTTGCCCGGGTTCTCGATATATAGGAGGTGAGCCTCCTCGCAGGCCGCAACGAGATCGAGCCATCCGTCGCCATTCAAGTCGCCAATAGCGACGTCTTCGATTGCGCCAACGTCGTCGCCCTCTGCAATGGTGATGTTGTCCCAAATGTCCGGATCATGCGTGCCGAAAGCGATGCGCAGATGGTTGGAGTCCTCATGCACCGATACGATATCCAGATACCCGTCGCCATCTAGGTCTGCGGCGGCGAGACCGTCGCCACCCCGGATGGCGGTTCCGCCATTTGTCTGCTCATCATCGATGAGGTGTTCGCGCCACGAAATGTAAAGGCCATCCTGCGTCCGTGCCTTGCTCGGCGTGTCACTGACGGCGAGTTGCGCCGGGCCGGAGATGTCCGGAGCAGCAGCTTGCGGAGCCTGGCATGCCGCGACCGCAAGCAGGATCGATCCGATCCATCCTGGACGGTGATGCGCCGTGGAGCAGGTCCTGGGTTTCATCGTTCCAGCCTCGCAATATCCTCCCGAATACTCTTGGCGGCGAGCACGTAGTGGAGGCAAGCCCAGAGCGCGCCAATGACCCCGCAAATCAGCATGGCACTTGCGAGTGGCGTTTTGAACCCTGCGCTCAGGAACTGGTCGCTGAGGGCCCCAACGATGAGCGGGCCAAGACCCAGTCCGATCAGGTTCAGGATGAAGAATAGTATGGCGGAGGTGAGCGCCCGCATGCGTATATTGACCAGGCTGTGGGATACGGCGATCACCGATCCGAGATAGGCCGCCGTCAGGAAGTTGAAGGGGCCCGTCAGAAGCAGGGCGGTCCGTGCTGAACCTGACGTCAGTGCAATGATCAAAACCGGCACGATCATGAAAGTCAGAATTGCAGGAATCCAAAGATACCAGCGGATATCCCGCGCACCGAACCGGTCGGCCATCCAGCCACCGAAAAATGCCCCCGAAGCACCTCCAATCCCGCTGGTCAGCGCCATCCAGGTGCCGACCGTGCCCAGGCTCAGGTCAAAATTCCGAAGAAAGTAGGACGGGAACCAGTTGCCAATGCCATAGATCAGGAAGGCCTGCAGACTGGCGGCGAGGGCGATGTGCCGAAAGGAAGCGCGGCTCCACAGCAACCTGATCACATCCCTGATGGGCGGTGTGGAAAGGTCTTTCTTCTCTGCGCCTTCCGACCAGCCACGGACGGGCTCCCGCACGGTCAGACGCATGATGATGGCAAGCAGGACACCTGGTGCACCGACAATGAAGAAGGCCATGCGCCAGCCAAAGGTCTCCGCGATCCGGCTGCCCAATGCAAATCCGAACAGGATGCCGATATAGATGCCGATGGAATAGACAGACAGGGCGAGGGCGCGATTCTTCGGTTTGAATATGTCTGAGAGCATGGAATGCGCTGGCGGACTACCGCCAGCTTCGCCCACGCCCACGCCTACACGAGCCAGGAGCAGGTAGGTGAAATTCGTGGCAAGTCCGCTCACGGCCGTCATGATGCTCCACACCGTCAGGGCCCAGGCAATGATGTTTCGGCGTACGCCGCGGTCTGCCCACCGCGCAATCGGAATGCCGCAGATGACGTAGAAGAGGGCGAAGGCAAAACCGGTCAACAGGCCGAGTTGTGTGTCCGAAAGGTCAAGTTCGGCCTTGATCGGCTCCTGGAGTATGACCAGCAACTGCCGGTCTACGAAGTTGAAAGCGTAGATGATCGTGAGCACGAACAGGACGTAGATGCGGTACCTGTTGCTTGCATAAGGCGTGCTTTCCGTCGGACTCGCTATGTCCTGCCGAGTCTGGACAGACTCCGCCTGTAGGGTTTCCTCTGATGTCACATTTCTCTCCCGATAGTCCTGATTTTTCATTTTTGTTGGATGATGGCCGGAGCGGAACGACCGCCCGTTGGCGTCGTGTTGTTCCGTTCGGCCTTTTCGTACTGGCTGCCCGACGAGTCCGGCACAGAAGCTGGCGCCAGACATCTGATTCACGATGGCCGTCTTTCCGACCGATGACTGGAAACTCCCTTCCGGCAAAGATATTCACTCATGTGAGAGTGAAGTCAATTGAATCGTGACGATTTCCCGGGTATGGGAAGCGAGACGGAAAAGCACAGGGGCTCGGGCAGGGTAACAGCCGGAACAGTGACCATCTGTCGACAGGTTTCAGCGGCGTTGAGCAAGCCTGCCGCGGCGCCGGCACGGTAGTCCCAAAGACGTCTGGGCGGTCGCAGGTTGGCCGTGTATAGGGTTCGGGTTTGCGTCGCGCCGAGAACTGCGACGCAAACGAGCGAACTAAATTGGTCGGGACTTGGTCAGGGACGCTGCGAAATCGCCCGCATGAGGGCCAGTGGTTGACGGATGTGAATCGCCCAATCTATCCTGAAAGAAAGGACGCACGATGTCGAATACCAAAGCCAAGCGACCAAGCCGCAGCAAGGCAGAGCAACGTGCGGACAGCATCGAGCAAATCCTGGACGCTGCGGAATACCTGTTTTCCAAGAATGGCCTGCATGGCGTCACATTGCGCGACGTTGCCAAACGCGTCGGTATTCACACCACGCTGGTTCACTATTATTTCGAGGACAAGCAGCACCTGTTCGAGGCCGTGTTCGCGCGGCGGGCCGGTGTGACCAGTGAAGGCCGCATGAAGGCCCTCAACGAGTATGAAGAAGCTGCCGGGGACAACCCCACCGTCGAGGGCGCGCTTCACGCTTTCCTGGATACCGATCTCGACCTCTACTATGAGGGGGGCGAACACTGGATGCATTATGCCGCTTTCTGTGCGCGCGTCAGCAATACGCCTGAAGGGGCGGAGCTGATGGACAAGCATTTCGATCCGGTCGTGTTAAAGCTGGTCAGCATCCTGAAACGCGCTTTGCCCGACTATTCCGACGAAGACATATTCTGGGGATATCACTTCGTCACCGGTTCGTTGATGAACACGCTGGCATGTACCGGACGGATCGATCGCCTGTCGGGCGGCGTGTGCCGGTCCGAGGATTTCCCTGCAGTGAAGAAGCGCATGGCACGGTTCATGGCGGCGGGTTTTCTGGCGCTCGGAAACTAGCGCTGGTCGCCAGAGCACTGTGAGCGCCCACTCTCCGGCTCGTGCCTGCGTCGAAAGATCGTCCGTCAATTCAAGGCTACCGTAGGGACTCGACTGGCGAAGGCGCCCGCTTTCTGCTTCAGTCCCTCCAGATAAGGCGCTGGCGCGATATTCAGGCGACTGGCCCGAAAATGCCGAGACAAGGCACCATTCCGGAGGACCACGCATGACCGACCTAAACATCACGATGACCATCAATGGCCAGGCAGTTTCAGGCTCCGAGACATTCGATGTCGAGAACCCTGCGACCGGCAAGGCTTTTGCCAAGGCGCCCGACTGCACGCAGGCCCAGCTTGATGCGGCCGTTGCCGCTGCCCGCGCGGCGCTTCCCGCATGGAAAGCCACGCCGATCGCAAAGCGCCGCGAACTCCTCAACGCCATGGCTGGGGTGATCATGCAGAACCTGCCGGAACTGTCGCGGCTTCTCACGCGCGAACAGGGCAAGCCGCATCCGGATGCCGAGGGCGATGTCGGCGGTGGCGCTTTCTGGTTGATGGAATCCTCCAAACACGAAATTCCGGAACACGTCTCGGAAGACTCCGCAGAACGCCATGCCGTCACGCGTTACGGCCCCATCGGAGTTGTCGCGGCCATCGTGCCTTGGAACTTTCCGATCATCCTGGCTGCGTTCAAGCTCGGCCCGGCCTTGCTCGCCGGCAACACGGTCGTCCTCAAACCGGCCCCCACAACACCGCTGACCACGCTGCGTATCGGCGAACTCCTGCGCGGCGTGCTGCCCGATGGCGTGCTCAACGTAATCTCCGGCTCGGACCGGCTCGGCCCCTGGCTGACGGCCCATCCGGGCGTCGACAAGGTCAGCTTCACCGGCTCGACCCAAACCGGCAAGAAGGTGATGGAAAGCGCAGCCCATTCGCTGAAGCGCGTGACGCTTGAACTCGGCGGCAATGACCCGGCCATCGTGATGCCGGACGTGGACGTTGAGAAGGTGGCTGAAGACCTGTTCTGGGCGGCGTTCCGCAATGCCGGTCAGATCTGTATCGCCACCAAGCGCATGTATATCCACAAGGACATTTACGAGCCGCTCAAGGCCGCCATTGTCGCCTACGCGAAGACCGTGAAAGTCGGCGACGGGGCAGAGCAGGGCACGCAGATCGGCCCGATCCAGAATTCGGCCCAGTACAAGCGCGTGCTCGAGCTGATCCAGGACGCCAAGGACAATGGCTACGAGTTCCTGATTGGTGGCGAGCCAGCCGACGTGCCCGGCTATTTCGTGCCGATCACCATTCTCGACAATCCGCCCGAGTCTGCGCGCATCGTGCAGGAGGAGCAGTTCGGCCCGGTCCTGCCATTGCTCAAGTTCGACAACCTGGATGAAGTGGTCGGACGCGCGAATGACAGTGAGTACGGGCTGGGCGCATCGATCTGGACCTCTGACATCGAGCGCGCACAGGAGATTGCCACTAGCCTTCAGGCCGGCACGGTCTGGATCAATGAAAGCCAGCACCTCAGCCCGCATGCGGCCTTTGGCGGTTTCAAGCAATCCGGTATCGGCGTTGAGGGCGGCCAGGAGGGTGTGCTGGAATTCTGCCAGGCCCAGACCGTCTTCACACGCAAGCCGCAGCCGGCTGCCTGAGAACGAACGACATAGGACAATGAGGAAACAGACATGACACAAGCCCGCGACATGACCCCCGAACAGGTCTCCGCCTATATCGCCGAAGCCGGCCGCAAGGCGTGGGAGGTGCCGGACGTGCCAGCCAGCACGCCGCGCCGCACGATCAAGTCAGTCGGCATCATTGGCGCCGGCACGATGGGCGGCGGCATCTCGATGAACTTCGCCACGGCCGGATTCGAGGTCCGCATCCTCGAGACGAAACAGGAGGCGCTTGACCGGGGGCTAAGTGTCGTACGCGGCAATTACCAGCGCAGCGCCGACAAGGGCCGCTTCCCGCAGGACGAGGTCGAAACCCGCATGGGCCGCATCCAGGGCACGCTCGATATGGAAAGCCTCGCCGACTGCGACCTCGTGATCGAAGCCGTGTTCGAGGACATGGATATCAAGAAAAAGATATTCACCGATCTCGACCGGATCATGAAGCCGGGCGCGATCCTGGCGACCAACACCTCCGCCCTGAACATTGACGAGATTGCCAGCGTGACCTCGCGTCCGGGCGACGTAATCGGCCTGCATTTCTTCTCGCCGGCCAATGTGATGAAGCTGCTGGAGATCGTGCGGGCCGACAAGACATCCGATGATGTCATCGCCACCTGCATGGACCTCGCACGCACGATCAACAAGATTGCGGTCCTGGTTGGCGTCTGCCCGGGCTTTGTCGGCAATCGCATCCTGTTCGCGCGCCAGGCGCAGGCGCAGAAACTCGTCTATGCCGGAGCCATGCCCTGGGATGTCGACGCCGCGCTGAACGCGTTCGGCTTCCGCATGGGGCCTTACCAGATGTCAGACCTGGCAGGCCTCGACATTGGCTGGAAGAAAGGCGCCAAGACGGCGAACCCGATCCGCGACGCGCTTTGCGAACTGGATCGCCGCGGCCAGAAGACCGGCGCCGGCTATTACGACTATGATGAGAGTCGCAATCCGGTCCCGTCAGACGTCACCGCCGGCATCATCCGCAAGATCACCGGCGTCAGTGAAGGCAGTGCGCCGTCGCAGGACGAAATCATCGCCACCTGCATTCACCCGATGATCAATGAAGGCCTCAATATCCTCGAAGAGAAGATGGCCCAGCGCGCGTCCGATATCGATATCGTCTGGCTGAACGGCTATGGCTGGCCGGCCGACAAGGGCGGCCCCATGCTGTATGGCGACATGGTCGGGGCCGACAAGGTGCTTGCCACGATGGAACGGCTGGGCGCCGAGGACGACCGGTTCAAACCGGCGGCCACCCTGAAGCGTCTTGCCCGGGATGGCGGCCGGTTCACTGAAGTCCAGCCTGGCGAAGTCGTCGCCTGAAGCGCGCCGTAGCCGGCAGGCCTATTCCGCGGCCGGAAGGATTCGGTCGCGGTCTTCCTGCTTGTGATCGTCAGACCAGGAGGACACGGCATCGGCCGGTTGGCGGCGCAGTACGCGGTCATGCATGCGGCGGCCCCAGCGGCCCACGCGATACGGAACCAGCAGCCAGACCGGCGTGACCAGCAGGATCATGATTGTCGAGAAAGCGAGGCCGAACACGACGGCGGTGGCAAGTTGCACCCACCATTCGGATGAGGCGCTGCCGAAATTGATCGCGCCGTGGGCAAAGTCGACGTTCAGCTGGAAGACCATTGGCAACAGGCCGCAGATCGTCGTGCCGGTGGTCAGCAGGATCGGGCGGATACGCTGGGCCGCCGTGGCGATCGCCGCATATTCCGGCGAGCGCCCGTCGCTGCGCAGGCGGTTATAGGTGTCGATCAGCACGATGTTGTTGTTCACCACGATCCCCGCGAGCGCGACGACCCCGGTTCCGATCATCAGGACGGACACATAAGGCAGCATCAGCTGGATGCCGACCAGAACGCCCGCGGTCGAAATGATCACGGCTGTCAAAGTCAGCAGGACCTGCCAGAAATTGTTGAACTCCCAGAGCAGGATGACGGCCATCATGAACAGGGCCGACAAGGCGGCGCCCGCGAAGAATGCGCTGGCATCGGCGGCATCTTCATCGGCGCCCTCGAACCGGACTTCCACGGATCCGGGAATATCCTGCTGCGCGATCCAATCCTTCAGGCCTGCAACGATGGCGGCGCCTGCGCCTTGCTCGATCGCATTGGCGCGGACGTCGATGACGCGCATACCGTCACGGCGTTCGATCTGGCTGACCCGCGGGGCGGGAACGCGCGTGACGAACAGTGACAGCGGCACATTGCCGGCCGGCGTCGCGATGCGAAGCTGGTCGATCGCTGTTGCGCTCCGGTCGCTCTGCGGGAACCGGACGCGGATATCAACTTCGTCCGGCGCATCGTCAGGCCGGTAACGGCCGACGAGGATGCCGTTCGTGACCAGCTGTACGGCGGCGCCGACCTGCGAGATGTCGACGCCGAACTTGCCGGCTTCCGAACGATCCACGTCCAACTGGTATTCGATACCAGGGAGGGGACGCGTATCGTCGATCTCGTGCAATTCGCTCATGCTTTCGAGCTTCGTGCGCAGGAGCGCTGCGGTCGCATTCAGGGAGGCGGCATCTTCCGAGAGAAGGGCGATCTGCACGTCCTTGCCCGCAGGCGGGCCGTTTTCGCGGGCCTGAATCTGGTACCTGAGACCGGGAACGGCATCGAGCAGCTCGCGGACATGAACAAGCGTCTTGCGCCCGTCATGCACACCGTCGTCTGTCGCCAAATCGAGCAGGATCTGGCCGATCGTATCAACCGGAGGCGATGCGCCGCCGAAGCGGATTCCGCCTTCATTTGAATTGCCTGTCCGGGTCGAAATGTCTTCGATGCCGTCGACATGGCTGATGGCCGCTTCGGCGCGGCGGACAAGGACGGCTTCTTCCGCTGCCGACAGGCTGCCCTGTGCCTGGATGAAGACATAGGCTTGCTCAGGTTCGATATCGAGAAAAAGTTCGGATTTGTGAGGTGTCGCGCCGAACCACATGAATATGAGGATCACTGACGCGATCGCGCCGGCCGTTACCATCAATGGGCGCGCGATCAGGCCCTTGATGAGCCGGACATAGCCGCCGAGCCAGCCTTTGGCCTGTCCGGGGTCGGCGTCGGCGGCGAGCGCCGCGAGGTCTTCGTTCGTGCCGCTCGGGCGGGCGCCGATCACGGAGCCGAGCACGGGCAGGAAGATGAGCGCCATCACGAGCGAGGCAGACAGCACGAAGATCAGCGTGATGGGAAGGTAGGCCATGAACTTGCCGGGCATCGAATTCCAGAACAGGAACGGCACGAAGGCAGCGAGCGTCGTCGCGTTGGACGCCACGACGGGCCAGAACATGCGTTTGCCGGCGAGGGCATAGGCTTCCTTGCGATTGAGCCCTTCCGCCATCTTCCGGTCAGCATACTCCGTCACGACAATCGCGCCATCGACGAGAATGCCGACGGCGATCACCATGCCGAACATGACCATCATGTTGATCGTGTAGCCAAAGGCGCCGAGGATCAGGAAGGCCATCACGAACGAGGCCGGGACCGAAATGCCGACGAGCAAGGCAGAGCGCCAGCCCAGCGCGGCGACGCAGATGATCATCACCAGCAAAACGGCCGTGACGATCGAGCTTTGTAGCTGGCCGAGTTGCTCGCCGATCAGTTCAGAGGCGTCCGACGTGACCTGTGCTTTCACGGTGGAAGGCCAGGTCTTTTCCTGTTCCTTGATTGTGTCGCGCACGAAATTGGCCGTATCGAGGATGTTCGCCCCGGTGCGCTTGACCACTTCGATCAGCAGTGCGGGCTGACCGTTGAACGTCGCATAGCCAGTCGCATCCTTGTACGTGCGGCGTACGTCGGCCACGTCCGAAAGGGTCACGACCGAGTTTTCGGTGCGCCGGATCGGCAGGCTCAACGCGTCCTGTGCCGTACGGATCAGGCCGGAGACCTTGACCGCAAAACTGCCTTCGCCCGTATCAATCTGGCCAGCTGGCACGAGCTGGTTGTTGGCTGAAACGACCTGGAAAATTTCCTGGTAGGAAATGTTGTAGGTTTCGAGCTTGACCGGATCGATGACAATTTCCAGCACGTCTTCACGGCGGCCAACGATCCGCGCCTCAAGGATGCCGGCGTCCCGCTCAAGGCGGTCCTGGAGGTCCTCGGCGATGTCGTTCAGGCCGCGCTCGGGCGCGTCGCCATACAGGTTCACGACCATGACAGGGAATTGCGCAGCGTTGACTTCGGTAATGATCGGTTCGCGCGCGTCTGCCGGGAAATAGCGCTTGGCCATGTCCACCTTGTCTTTCACGTCCAGGATGGCCTGGTCGATATCGGAGGTCAGCTCGAATTCGAGGACAAGCTGGCCGGCGCCTTCGGCGCCATAGCCGCTGAACGTCTTGAGGCCTTCGAGCGACTGGATTTCCTGTTCGATCGGCTTGACCAGGAGGCGCTCGGCATCTTCAGGCGTGACGCCGGCAAGCGGCACCGTGATGCCGACAAAGGGAATCTGGATGTCGGGGTCGGCTTCCTTGGGCAGGCCGATATAGGTGACCGTGCCGGCGATGATCGCGCACACGAGAATGGCAAGCACCATGCGTGCCCGCCCGATGGCGCCGTCGATCAAACTGTTCATCGTGCAGCTCCACTCGCGGGTACCGGCGTGACCTTGACCCCTTCGCTGAGATAATCCTGCCCCATCGAGATGACGCGGGCCGTGTCCGGCAGGCCGGTCACCCAGGCGCCGCCGACACCCTCGTCGATCACCCTGACCGGCGCAAACTGTACCGTGTCATCTGCCTCAAGATAACGCAGGCCAAGCTCGCCCGCATCCGACAGGGTCAGCAGGGCAGGCGAGATCAATGTGGCGGGCACGGTGTCCACGGGCAGGATCAGCGATGCGGACACGCCGGCCGGGACGATTGCATCGCCCGTATCGAGTTCGGCTTCGACCAGGAAGGTGCGTGTCGCTTCACTTGCGGTCCGCGAAATGTAGCGCACGCGGGCGGGGTAGGTTTCGCCGCCGGCCAGCCGGGCTTTTGCGTCCATGCCGAGTTTGAGGCGACCGGCATATTCGTCCGACACTTCGGCGGCCACGATCACGGGCGTCATGTCGACCAGTACGCCGCAGGCTGCGCCGGGCGCTAGGAAGTCACCGGCCTCGGCGAGGCGCTTCTCGAATACGCCGTCGAACGGTGCACGTATCTGGGTTTTCGACAGCTCAACCCTGGCGGCATTCACGGCGGCTTCGGCCGCGTCCAGTGTTGCCTTTGCCGATGCTTCGCGATTGGCGGGGGTCAGGCCTTTTGCGGCGAGCGACTGCGCGGCGTCGAATTCGATCTTCGCAGAATCGCGCTGGGCCTCGGCCTGTTTCACCTGGGCACTGCGCGCTTCGACGTCGAGGCCGCAGAGCAGCGCGCCCTTGCGCACGAAACTGCCTTCCCGCGCCGGAGTCGCAACGACGGTGCCGGTTGTGCCTGCTTTGACGGTTACCACCTTGTCAGGGGCTGTCCGGCCCTTTGCCTCAAGCACGACAAGGTGCATTGAACTGGACACGTCTTCGACAATAGCTTCGGGGATTTCCGAGGCGGTCTCGACCGCGACGACGTCGCTCTGCGAGCTGATACTGCCGCGCACAAGGCTGCGTATGCCAAAATAGGCAACAATAACAACGAGAAGGCTGGCGGCGATGGTGACGGAACGGTTCACTGAATATGTCTTCCCGGGGAATGGTTTATGCCAATATAGGTTCGTGTGTCGCTGAGGTAAGCGCCACTTCGAGCTTTAACTACGTCAACATGATTGAATTCTAACGAAAGCACTGCGTCGTTTTCGCGGCAGGCCGAAAGTTATGGTTAACACGTGACGCGGGGGAAGAGGCTGGCGTCAGATCCAGCGGCGCCAGCGGAAGACCGCCAGCATGATGCCTGTCGCGGCCACCAGGGACACGATCAGGATCCCGAATGCGGCCGGGCTGCCAGCGCCCGGAATGCCGCCAAGATTTACTCCGAACAGGCCCGTCACGAAGCTGATCGGCAGGAAAACGGCCGACAGGATGGACAGGACGAACAGGCGCTGGTTCATCAGGTCGGAGCGTTCTTCCATGATCTGTTCCTGCAGGACCACCGAGCGTTCGCGGATGGCATCGAGATCTTCCGCAAGGCGGGTGACGCGGTCGACGGATTCCCTCAGGTAGAGGGCATCCGTTTCGGAGAAGAACGCCGCCGCGCTGCCTTCGCGCACCAGCTGTGACAATGCCTCGCGCTGCGGCACGATATAGCGGCGCAGGGCCAGCACCTTGCGCCGGAACTCGGCCAGTTCGGCCCGGCCGACGCGAACATCCGGATCGAGGATTTCGTCCTCAAAGCCGTCCGCCTGTTCGTCGAACGCCGCGATTTCCGGTTCCATCCGGTTGGTCAATGCGTTGGCCAGCGCGGCCACGAGGCCGCCCGTCGAATGGGGCGCCTCGCCGGTCTTGACCATTGCTTCGACGTCGCGTGTCGCCTGGATCGGTTTTGACCGCAGCGTGATCAACATCCCTTCGCTCGCCCACATGCGCAGGGCCAGCATGTCTTCCAGCGCTTCACCGGCATTGAGGTTCACGCCGCGCAAGTTGATCAGGAAACCGTTCCCGTGCCGCGATGACCGCGGACGGGTATCTTCCTGCAACAGGGATTGCGCGGCCAGTTTGTCGAGCCCGCTCTTGCGGTACAGCCACCCTTGCGCCTGGCGTGACAGGCGATTGAGATGCAGCCAGACGCGCGCATATTTCGCGATGTCGCCTGACAGGACATCTTCCCATTTCAGTGGCGTCGCCGCGCCATCTGCTGCGAACCCGAAACCAAACAGGAAGGGTTCAATGCCAGGGCCATCGTCCGTATCGGGGCTGGTCACAGGCGCGGGCTCGATGATCATCTAGGTGGCAACAACGCCCGGCAGCCTGTCGGCCCATGGCCGGGCCGCTTCCAGCTCCAGCGCCAGTTCGAACAGGAGCTGGTCATCGCCGCGCTTGCCCGAGAACATCGACCCGATCGGCAGGCCGGATGGCGACCATGACAGCGGCACGCTCATCGATGCGGCCCCGGCCACGTTCATCGGCGCGGTGAAGGCAGCAAACGTGACGACGCGGTCGTACAGCGTGTCATAGGCCACTGTGGGCGCCTGTTCGCCCAGCTTCACGGCCGGGCTGCCGGTCACGGGTGTCAGCAACACGTCAATGCCCTGGCCGGCAAAGCCGGAATCGTAGGCCGGCTCAAACCCCTTCAGCCAGGCGACGGTGGCGTCCATCTCGTCCTTGCGGGCCATGAACATTTCGGTCAGGCCCAGCGTCCACGGCTCCACGATGTCCGGCCCGATCGGCTTGCCGGAATAGGCGCTTGCCTGCTGGGCGAAATCGGCCGCGCCAGCCGCCCAGTAGAGCAGGAACTTGTCGAGGAATTCCTGACCGGAGAAGGGTGGGGTATAGGCGACGATCTCATGCCCGAGCCCGGCGCAGAGTTTGGCCACCTCTTCCAGCGCGGCCTTCGTTTCCGGCGCCACCGGCGTGCCGGCATAGGCGTCGGTCGTGAAACCGATCTTCAGGCGCCGCTGCAGCGGCAGGAGGTTTGCGTCGAGCGGCGCGAAGGTGCCGTCATTCGTCTGCGTGTCGCGGAACAGGTTCACGGAGTCCCGCACTGAAATCGTCACGGCGTGCTGGACCGAAATATCGACCGGCGGGCCGTCCGGACCGTCATGTGCGGGCAGCTGGCCGCGCGAGGGCTTCAGGCCGAACACGCCGCACGTGCTGGCCGGGATGCGGATCGATCCGCCGCCGTCACTGGCATGGGCGAACGGCACGACGCGGGCTGCGACCAGTGCCGCCGATCCGCCGGAGGAACCGCCGACAATGCGTGTCGTGTCCCATGGATTGCGCGTATCGCCGGTGACCAGTGGTTCGGTCGAGGCCATCAGGCCCATTTCCGGTGAGGTGGACTTGCCGAGCACGACCAGGCCTTCGGCGCGCCATCTGGCTGGCAGCGGATCATCCTTGCCGGGCATGTATCCCTCGAAGGCGCGGCTGCCATAATAGGTCGGCGCGCCATTCCAGTTGTGCAGGTCCTTGATGAAGGTCGGCACGCCCTGGAACGGGCCGGCCGGAGTCTGGCCAGCCTCGGCGCGTGCCGTGTCATAGATGTCCGACGCAATGGCGTTGATCTGGCCGTTCACCGCCTGTGCCCGCGCAATCGCGGCGTTGACCTGTTCGAACGCCGTGGTTTCACCTGCCGCAATGGCGGCGGCCATGGCCGTGCCGTCCATGCGGACGGGCACAGCCGGCGGCGGCGTTGCGGCAATAACGGGCGCAGTTTCAGGCATGGCCTTTGTGCGTGCGCAGGCGGCCAGGGCGGCTAGTGCGCTGCCGCCCAGCAAGGCGCCGCGTCGGGTCAGTCGGGTCATTGGTGTGTCCTCCCACGTCTTTTTCTTATGGGGCACACCGTGTATCGGTCCGCTGGCGAGTGCAAGAGGATGATACGATGACAGCGGATGCCCCCGCATCGCCGCAGGCAGAGGTGGATATCTCGCCGGACCTGTTGCGCGCGCTGCTGCGCGACCAGCATGCCGACCTGGCGCACCTGCCGATTCGCCTGCTCGATGCGGGTTGGGACAATGTCATGTTGCGGATCGGCGACGACCTTCTGGCGCGCTTGCCGCGCCGGGCGATTGCCGAAGCCTTGCTGAAGAACGAGCAGGCATGGCTGCCCAAACTTGCCCCGTTCCTTCCGCTGCCAATCCCGGCGCCGCTTCGCACGGGCCTGCCGGGCGCAGGCTATCCTTTTGTCTGGAGCATCCTGCCCTGGATCGAAGGCGAAGCGGCCGACCTCGCGCCGCCCGATTCTTCGGAGGCGCCGGTACTGGCCCGTTTCCTCCGGGCGGTGCACCAGCCCGCACCCGCCGATGCGCCGAGGAATGCCGTGCGCGACTGCCCGCTCACCGGCAAGCAGACCGACATAGAACGCCGCATGGCGATCCTGAAGCGGGAGACGGATGCCATCACGCCCGCAATTGAACAGGCCTGGTCCGAAGCGCTCACCGCGCCGATCGACGTGAAGCGCACCTGGATCGCGGGCGATGTGCATGCCCGCAATGTGCTGGTTCATGAGGGCAAGCTGGCCGCGTTCATCGACTGGGGGGACATGTGCGCCGGGGATGCGGCCACGGACCTGGCGTCCATCTGGTCACTGTTCGAGGATTCCCGCGCGCGCGCCGAGGCCGTAACGGCCTATGGCATGTCAGGGACGACCTGTTCGCGCGCCATGGGCTGGGCGGTATTCTATGGGGTGATCCTGCTCGAAACAGGACGGCGGGATACGCCGCGCCATGCTGCCATGGGCGAGGCGATCCTGCGCCGCCTGTCTGAGGATGTCCGGCTTTCGAGCCGCCCTATTTGATGACGCCGCAGGCGACGCGCCCACCGGCCCCGCCAATGGGCTGGCTCATGTGGTCGTCTTCGGCTTCATGGATCAGGATGGCTGATCCGTCGGCATCGGTCAGGTCCGACATCGGCGTCAGGGTCGTGAACGCTTCATAGCCTGCCGCGCCGTCCGCCCCGGCCCAGATGTTCGGGATGTCGCCGCCTTCGGGACCTTTCGGGTTGAGCAGGCCGTGGCCGCCCTCGATCATGCCGACATGCCCGCCGGAGGCCTTGAACGTGCCGATATCGGAACAGTCGCCGATCATGTGCAGGTGCAGGCCGTGCCAGCCCGGTGTGAGGCCGCCGGGTGCGATTTCCACGCGGAGCAGGATGCCATTCGGTCCGCCGAGGAGGTTGGCCGTGCCGATCTCGGTGCCTTCGCCGCCTATGATCGACGCCGTCGACCGCATCATCGAGGGATAGACGCCGTCTGCCGGGCCGGGCAGTTCCGCTTCGGTGGGAAGCGGTTCATCCGGCAATTCCTGTGGCTGGGCAGCTTCCTGGCTACAGGCAGCGAGGGAAAGGGCAAAGAGTGAGATGGCGAGTCGGTCCAGCATGGCGGGTCTCCTGTCGATCTTGGAACCATTATAGGGCACAACGCAGCAATTGCAGGGGAAGTTTCATTAAATGAAAGACCGGGCCGATAAACTCCTCGTGTCTCTCGGGCATTTTGACAGCCGGGCAGGCGCGCGTGCCGCCATTGAGGCAGGCCGGGTCACCGCCAATGGCGTCACCGTCGCCAAGCCGTCGCAAATGCTTTCATCCGAAGATGTGATCCTTGCGGAGGCGGCGCACCCTTATGTCTCGCGCGGCGGGCTGAAACTCGCGCATGCGCTTGAGGCGTTCGGAGTCGATCCGGCGGGGCGCCACTGCCTCGACATCGGCGCGTCGACCGGCGGCTTCACCGACGTGCTGCTGCGGGCCGGCGCGGCGCACGTCACCGCCATCGATGTCGGGCGGGAGCAGTTGCATGCCTCGCTGCGGGGCCATCCACGCGTCACCTCGCTTGAGGCGCAGGACGCCCGCACCCTCACTGCCGCCATGCTGCCCGCGCCGCCGAGCCTGCTTGTCTGCGATGCCAGCTTCATCGGGCTTGAGAAACTGCTGGACGTCCCGCTCAGCCTTGCCGCAGCCGGGGCTGATCTTGTCGGCCTGTTCAAGCCGCAATTCCAGGTCGGCCGGGCCCATGTCGGCAAGGGCGGGCTGGTCACGGATGCCGCGGCCACCGAACGGGCCGCCGACGCGTTTGCCGAATGGATGAATGAAAAAGGCTGGCCCATCCATGCCTGGACGGCCAGCCCGATTTCAGGCGGCGACGGCAATGCCGAACGCCTGTTTCACGCTGTCAGGGCTCAGTAGCCGTAGAGTTCCTGATCCTGAGCGCGATCGCCCACCACGCGCCAGGTTTCAGTGGGACTGTTGCGGCAGGCGAGCACGTGCTCGCCGTACTGATAGATCGTACGGCATTCTTCCTGACTGTAGGCCTGCTCGCCATAATAGGGCTGGGTATCGTAGCCCTGGTCGGAATAGCCGTCATTGTAGCCGGATGAGGCCGGATAGGCGCGCGGGGGCGGTGGCGAGGCCGGGTAGCGTGGCTGCATCACTTCCGGGCCGCCATAGAGGCCGTCGGTCGTGCGAGGGATGGAGCCGCCTTGATTATAGGCGCCCGGGTAGCTGTTCGCAGGCTGGTAGGGCGTCGGTCCGGCGGATCCGCAATTCGCACTGGAGCTGCTCGCGATTTCGCTGCCGGCAATGCCGCCGACGAGCGCGCCGAGCAGGGCGCCGACGACGACCTGGTCGCTATTGTCGCTGCTGCGGGAATGGCCGCGATGATAACTGCGCCTGTAGCCGCGATCATATCCATGACCACGATACCCGCGGCGACCGCGATAATGGTCGTCATTGCCATCTATATTGTTGCCGATAGCGCCGCCGATCAGCCCGCCGATCAGGGCGCCTGCGACGCCGCCGGCGAGCTTGTCGTCGCCGCGCTGGCGTTCGCATGCCGAATTCTGCGGCGCATAGCCATACCCCGCCTGTGCAACGGCTGTTTCAGGAACCGCCAGCGCCAACAGCGCTGCGGCTCCGGCGAGAAGCGACAGTTTCATCATCGCATGTCTCCTTTTCGGCAGGCACGATGCCGCCAGACCAAAGGGGAGCATGGCAAGGCCAACCTGAACCGGACCTGAAAGCTGGACGGGCCAACGGCAGCGCACCATATTGGGCGCATGGGACTGTTCAGCATCGCCTCCAAAACCGCTGCCCGCGCACGCTATGCTGCCGAACAGGGCCTTCGCTCGGCCTGGTATGGCGCGCAGATGTCCGCCGCCCGGCGCAATGCGGGTGGTTTCAACCGGGCAGGCGAACCGAAATTCGAGCCGACGCGCGGCACGCCGGACATGGCGGCGCTGCGCAAGGCCTATTTCAACCTGTTCATCCAGGACCGGTTGAACGTCGAAGCGGGCCTCTATCCCGCGCCGCACGATTTACGCGTGCGCGACCTGCCGAACGCCCTGAAATCGGCCCGGGCCTTTCGCGCCGATGTCGCCGAAGTCGACCGGCGGCGCCAGGCCCGCGACGGCACCGAAATCCGCGAGATGCTGCCGGAAGGCTCCAACCGTTATCCGGACTATTACCGCCAGAATTTCCATTACCAGTCGGGCGGCTGGTTCACCGACGAGAGCGCCGAACTGTACGACACGCAGGTCGAGGCGCTGTTCACGGGCACGGCGGATGCGATGCGCCGGGCGGCGCTGGCCGAAATCTCACGCGAGCTGAAGGGCCGCGACCAGCGCCGTGTCAGCCTTCTCGACCTGGCCTGCGGCAATGGCCGGTTCCTGTCGCGGGTGATGAGCGTGTATCCGCGCCTCCAGGCCACCGGTCTGGACCTTTCGCCGAGCTATACCGAAGCGGCGCGCAAGCGCCTCGCACGCTGGCCGCAGGTGAGCGTGCTGCATGAGGCGGCCGAGGCCATGCCCATTCCGGATGCCAGTCTCGACATGGTCGTGTCGGTGTTCCTGTTCCATGAATTGCCGCCGGAGGTGCGTGAGCAGGTACTGGCGGAAGTGGCCCGCGTCCTGAAACCGGGCGGCCTGTTCATCCTCGCCGACAGTACCCAGTTCGGCGACTATCCCGAGATGGACGGCCTGCTGGAATATTTCCCGCACGGTTTCCACGAGCCCTATTATGAGAGCTACCTCTCATGGGACATGGCGGCATCCTGCGGCGGGGCGGGCCTCACCGCCGAGCGCGAAACGCTTGCCTTCCTCACCAAGGTCACGACCTGGCGCAAGCCGGCCTAGCGACCGGTCTGGCCCCGGTGGCGCAGTTTCGCGTCGGCCAGGACACAGGCCATCATCGCCTCGGCGACCGGTACGGCGCGGATGCCGACACATGGGTCGTGGCGTCCGACCGTGCGCACGTCGACGTCCTTGCCATCGCGGGTGACGGACTTGACCTCGTTGAGGATGGACGAGGTCGGCTTGATCGCGATGCGGACCACGACGTCCTGCCCGGTCGAGATGCCGCCGGCGACGCCGCCATTATTGTTGGCGAGGAAGCGGACGCCGTCATTGCCGGCGCGCATCTCGTCGGCATTCTGTTCGCCGCTGAAGGATGCTGCCGCAAAACCTGCGCCGATCTCGACGCCCTTGACGGCATTGATGCTCATCATCGCGCCGGCGAGTTCCGCGTCGAGCTTGCCATAGACAGGCGCGCCCCAGCCGGCGGGGACGCCGCTGGCATGGACCTCAACAATGGCGCCGGCTGAACTGCCGGACTTGCGGGTGGCATCGAGGAAGGTTTCCCATTGGGCCGCCATGTCGGCATCGGGGCACCAGAACGGGTTCTTTTCCGTCTGCTCCCAATTCCATTTGGCGCGATCAATCGCATGCGGGCCGATCTGCACGACGGCGCCGCGAAGGGTGATGCCATTGCCAATGGCGCAGCGTGCGACGGCGCCGGCTGCGACGCGGGCCGCTGTCTCGCGCGCACTGGAGCGCCCGCCGCCGCGATAGTCGCGTACGCCGTATTTCGCGTCATAGGAGAAGTCGGCATGGCCGGGGCGGTAGCTGTCGCGGATTTCGCTGTAGTCCTTTGATCGCTGGTCGGTGTTTTCGATCATCAGAGAAATCGGGGTGCCGGTGGTCACAGGCCCGCCGGTGCGGTCGTCCTCGAACACGCCGGACAGGATTTTCACGGCGTCCGGTTCCTGGCGCTGGGTGACGAAGCGCGACGTGCCGGGGCGGCGCTTGTCGAGGAAGCCCTGAATCCATTCAGGGGTCAGGACCAGCCCGGGAGGGCAGCCATCGACGACACAGCCAAGGGCTGGCCCGTGACTTTCGCCCCAGGTGGTGACGCGGAACAAATGACCGAATGTGTTGTGTGACATGTTGGGCCGCACCCCTCGTTTAATCTCGCTGCCTCCTATATGAAAACAAGACGCCTAACAAATCCGCAAAAAGGGCCAGCCATCGTGTCTCCTGTCATTCCCCCGTCTCCCAGCGCTGCAGACTATGCCACGGGGCGTGACCGCCCCCTGATTCCGGTTGTGCCGGACCCGATCGCCTTTTTCCGCGACTGGATGGCCGAAGCGCGGGCGAAGGAGCCCAATGATTCCAATGCCATGTCGCTGGCGACGGTGGATTCCGATGGCATGCCGGACGTGCGGATCGTGCTGCTGAAGGAGATTTCCGAGGCCGGGTTTTCCTTCTTCACCAATTTGCAGAGCCAGAAGGGCCGGCAATTGGCGGACAATCCCCGCGCCGCGCTCTGCCTGCACTGGAAGAGCCTGCGCCGCCAGGTGCGCATTCGCGGCACTATCACCCGCGTGTCCGATGCCGAGGCGGACACCTATTTTGCCTCGCGCGCGGCCCAGAGCCGGATCAGCGCGATCGCGTCCGACCAGTCACGACCGCTGCCGGATCGCGCCGTGTTCGAACAGCGCATCGCCGAGGTCTCGGAAGTCTATGGCGACGGGCCGGACATTCCCCGCCCCGAATTCTGGGGCGGGTTCCGTCTTGCGCCGACCGAGATCGAGTTCTGGCAGGACCAGGCGTTTCGCATGCATGACCGGCTGCGCTACACACGCGACGGCAAAGGCTGGACGACGACGCGCCTGTATCCCTGATCTCAGACGATCCCGTTCGCGACGGACAGGACGCGCATGTGCGGGTGGCCGTCGCTGGTTTTCGCCCATGAGCTGCCGTCGGCGGCAATCGTCGCCGTTACCCGCTGGCGGAAAGCCGAGAAGCTTTCGAATTCGACCACGTCGACCGGCTCGTCAAAGTGCAGCGTGACCTCGAAGGCCGCGCCGCCGCCAATGTCGCGCACGGCCAGGACGACGCCTTCGAACGGTTTCTTGAGGTAGAGCCCGCTGACGCGGTCGCCGACCTGGACCGGGATTTCCGGCAGGTTGGAGAGGCGCGCCGAGGCGGTGTTCCAGTCGCGATAGCCGAGTTCGGCGGCGACGCGTTCAAGCGCCGCGGAATGCGAGATGGGCGTTCCGGCGAGTGTTTCCACAGCGCGGATTTCGCGCGCACGGGCTTTCGCCTGTTCGCGCGTAGTGATGGAAGGTGACATGAGAAAGATCCTTTACCGTCATCCAGACGCGGTCACGTCAACGCGGGAGCTCGCCTTGCCGCAGGACCGCTGGAAGAGGTTCAGCATCCTGTTGGGTACAGGCGCCTTGCGGGGCCTGTGAGATCTTCACCTTCGGGATTGCGTCCCGGCGAGCGGCTGGTGTCTCAAACCGGAGCCGCACATATGCCGGGATTGGCCTGACGTCAACGCCCGCACTTTTCCCGGGCGCGGTCGTCGGACGTGAGGGCGGCGGCGACGCGGTAGGGCTCGTCGGTTGCGAGCAGGACAAGGCCGTCATCGACGAGGTCCTGGTATTCGCTGCCATCGCCATCGGCCCAATACAGGTCGTCGAGCCGTTCGCCTTTTCGGCCGAGGGTGCCGAAGGCCGGTTCGACGCCCTCCCGCAGATCGCGGGCCCAGGCGGCAGCATCCGGTGAGTCCGTGCCGGTCCAGGCGACGAGGCGGGTACGGTCGACGCCAAGGTCTTCGAGCCGGCCAATGTCGCGCGATCCCCGGGCTGACGCGGAGAGCATCAGGTTCGGATCGGCGGCGGCGATTTGCGCCGCTTCGTCATCGGAATAGGAAATCAGGACGACATTGTCATCCGCGCCTGCCGCGTGCACGGCGGCGGCGATATTGCGGAAACTGGTGGTCGGCTTGCGGTCGAGTTCGAGAATGGCGCCTGACTGTTTCGCCCAGAGCAAGACGTCGGTCAGCTTGGGCGGGGAGAAATCGGTTCGCTTGCCGTCATTGTCGACCATGCGGAGACCGGAGAGGTCGGCCCAGTCGGTATCGGCGACATAGCCGTCGCCGGTGGTCGTGCGGTTGAGGCGGTTGTCATGCATCAGCAGCATCACGCCATCGCGGCTTTCGGCCACGTCGATTTCGAACACGTTGATCCCGTTGGCAAAGCCGTGTTGCAGGGTTTCCAGCGTGTTTTCGGGATAGCCGGGCGCCGGGCCGCCGCGATGGGCGGCGATGAGCAGGCCCCTGTTCTCGCGCACGCAGTCGAAATACGCAGGAAGGGGAAGCGCGGGCGCGGAAATCGATGCAGGCGTTGCCCCGGAGTCGCCGGAACTCGCCTGACGGGATGTGTCGCCGCAGGCGGCCAGCGTCGCCAGCACCGCGCCCAGCAAGGCAAATCTCAACATGGTCGCACTCCTAGTTCCTTGCGCTGCAGCAATAGCCCGAATAAACCCAACCTCAACGATGAAAAAACGCTGCCGAATGGCGGCACTGAGGAGGATATCGATGCAAGGCATCATGCAAGACTGGCCGCTGACGGTAAACAAGATCCTGGAACACGCGAACATGCAGCACGGCGCACGTGAAATCATCACGCGCCGCGTCGAGGGCAATATCGTGCGTTCGACCTATGCCGATCTGTTCGTCGCGTCCAAACAGGTCTCCAGCGCCTTGAAGGATATCGATATCGGCATGGGCGACCGGGTGGCGACGCTCGGCTGGAACTCCGAGCGCCACATGGCCGCCTGGTATGGCACGATGGGCATCGGCGCCGTCCTGCACACGATCAACCCGCGCCTCCACCCGGAACAGATCGCCTGGATCGCCAACCACGCCGAAGACAAGGTGCTGATCTTCGACAAGACATTCCTGCCGATTGTCGAGGCAATCAAGGAACACCTCCTGACCGTGAAGACGTTCGTGATCTTCGCCGGAGCCGACACGATGCCGGAGAATACGCTGGGCGCGATCCCGTTCGACATCTGGATCGACGGCCGGTCGACGGATGTGCGCTGGGGCGATTTCCCGGAAACCACGGCCTGTGGCCTCTGCTATACGTCGGGCACAACCGGCAATCCGAAGGGCGTGCTCTATTCGCACCGCTCGAACGTGCTGCACACGCTGGTGACCATGTCGAAGGACGCGATGGGCATGGGGTCTGCGGATGTCGTGCTGCCGGTCGTGCCGATGTTCCACGCGAATGCCTGGGGCCTGGCGCTGAGCTGTCCGGCAACCGGGGCCAACATGGTGATGCCGGGCGCGCAGATGGATGGTGCGTCGATCTACGAATTGCTCGATACCGAAAAGGTCTCGATCACGGCCGCCGTGCCGACCGTATGGCTGATGCTGCTGACCTATTTGCAGGAAAACGACCTGAAGCTGCCGTATCTCAACCGGGTGATCATCGGCGGATCCGCGATCCCCGAGAAGATCCTGCGGGCCTTCGAGGAAGATTACGAAGTCGATGTCGTCCATGCCTGGGGCATGACGGAAACGTCGCCGCTCGGCACGCTGGGCACATTGCCGCCGCACCTTGTCGACGCCGACGTCGACACGCGCATGGCGCAGAAGCTGAAGCAGGGCCGTCCGCCCTTCGGCGTCGAGCTGCGGGTCGTGGACGATGCCGGCACGGTGCTGCCGCGCGACGGCAAGACATCCGGACGCCTCCTGGTGCGCGGCGCAGCGATTGCGGCGGGCTATTTCAAGGGCGATGGCGGCAACGTGCTGGACGATGAGGGCTTTTTCGATACCGGCGATGTCGCCAATATCGACGAATACGGCACGATGACGATTACCGACCGTGCCAAGGACGTGATCAAGTCCGGCGGCGAATGGATTTCCTCCATCGACATCGAGAACATCGCGGTCGGCCATCCGAAAGTGGCCAATGCGGCCGCCATCGGCATCTACCATCCCAAATGGGACGAACGCCCGCTGCTGATCATCCAGCCCCTGCCGGGCGAGACGCCGAGCAAGGAAGAGGTGCTCAAGTCCCTCGAAGGCAAGATCGCCAAATGGTGGACGCCGGACGATGTCGCCTTCGTCGATGAAATCCCGCTCGGCGCCACCGGCAAGATCAACAAGCTGGCCCTGCGCGAGACGTTCAAGGACTATAAGCTGCCGACGGCCTGACATTCGCACCAGCAGATGCGACGCCCGTGAAGGCGCCTGTCATGTGGACCGGGTTTCTTTGCGGGCTGTGCCGGGACGTCAGGAGTCCGGCAATGGCAGCGCGGCTGGGCGGGCGATGAGCGCGCGAGCCGCACGCCAGATCTGCGCAGGGGGAGCCGGCGACAGCACGGGCCGGAAGACCGGGTCGAACGCCTCGCCGCTGAGCGCGGCGGCGAGCCGCCTTGACGCGGGCGATTCGGGGGCTCGCACGATGGCAGGCTTGCGCGAGTCCGTGTCGATCCACAGCAATTCGACGCGGCCCGTGTCCGTGATGGCCCAGCAATACAGGAATCCCCTTCCATAGGTGAGCCGGATCCAGGCGAGGAGCACGAGGTGCTGCAGCCAGATCCAGGGCCAGGCGGGTCGCAGGTGTGCGGGCAAATCCGAAGGGGGCGAGAGCAGCGACATTGGCGGCGATTATAAGCCGGTTCCGGTGGTGTCGGACAAATTTCCCCGACATGCCGCGATTGTTACTGAACGACGGCGGAAATGTGGGGGATAAGGCCGGGGGCGACAAAGCGAACGCGTCGCGTTATCTGATGGAAAACCGAGGGAGACGAGCGCATGTCGAGCATAGCTGAAAAATCACAAGACGCCGGATGGCGCGGCAAGTTTGCCGGCTTTGCCCTGGGCCTGTCCATTTTTGCGGTTCTCTGGTTCGCTGTGGCGGCCATTGGCACCAAACTCGGGCTGTGGAGCTGGCAGTTCGGCCTGGGCAAGATGACGATTGGTTGGGGTCCGATGCTGCTGATGGCCGCGCTGGGTGTATCGGTGATCGCGGTCATCGTGGCGCTGATCAAGGCACCACGGAAACAGGCGCTGATGCTGGCGATGGGCGCCTTGCTCATTTCCGGCCTGGCGTTCGGGCGTGTGCTGGCCTTTGGCGGCCAGGCCGGGCGCCTTCCGCCCCTGCATGAAGTCCAGACCGACTGGTCCAACCCGATCCAGCCGAGCGAAGCCCTGCTGGCCGCACGCGAATCGACCGGGGCACTCAACACGATTGAAGACGCGCCTGTCGTGCCTGCAGGGGCCGATGCCCGCTGGCCCGGCACGGGTGGACGCCTTGTATCCGAACTGCAGGAAGAGGCCGAGTTCGATCCGGCAACGCAATCGTCGCCCAAGCTGGCGCCGTATCCGCAACTGGAAACGCTGGTCGTGCCTGCCGCCTCCTATGACATGGCCTTCGCGGCCGCGCTTGCCGCGGTCGAAGACCGTGGCTGGACCATCGTCACCAATGATGTCGAGGCCGGTAGCATCGAGGCCACGCAGACCTCGTTCTGGTTCGATTTCAAGGATGACGTGCTGATCCGGGTCGTTCCGGACGGCGACGGCTCACGCATCGACGTTCGTTCGATCAGCCGGGTGGGCCTGTCGGACCTTGGCGCGAATTCGAAACGCGTGCGCGACCTGCTCGACGAGATCGAGGTGCGGCTGAACTAGACCGCCAGCACGCATGGCCGGGGAGCGCATGGCGCCTCCAGCTGTAGCGGGCCTGATGCCCGGCCAATGTCATGCGCCAGTCCTTGCGGATGGACAGGCAGGCACCCCGTTGCGAGGGGGGCATTTTTGGCAATGGCTATGGCAAATGGCATGGCTACCCCTCGTGCACAGAGGCCTCCGTCCATCCGCTTCGAGACCGCCAAGGGCGCCGGCACGACCCTTTGCCCATGGCGATCCAGACCGGTCCGCGCCCTCGCATGAAGGCAACGGACGCTGCAATCATACGCGTAAAAGGATTGCGGTCGGAGAAGAAAGCCGAATTGGCCCGTCCCTACAGGGATTCCAGGCAAGTGGCTGTTGGAGAGGCGCTAGCGCTCCTTCGGGTCCAGCGCGTCGCGTAGGCCGTCGCCGATGAAGTTGAGGCAGAGCAGCGTCACGGCCATGGTCAGGGCCGGGGCGAGCAGCATCCAGGGCTTCTCTTCCATCGTCTTGGCGCCTTCGGAGATGAGCACGCCGAGCGAAGTCAGCGGCTCGTTGACCCCGAGGCCGAGGAAGGAGAGGAAGCTCTCCGCCAGGATCACCACCGGAATGGTCAGCGTGACATAGACGGCGACCGGGCCGATCACATTGGGCAGGATGTGGCGCAGGATGATCGCCCGGCGCGAGACGCCGGAGGCGCGGGCGGCCTCAATGAATTCCTTGCCCTTGATGGCCAGCGTCTGGCCGCGAACGATGCGCGCCATGGTCAGCCATTCGATGGCACCGATGGCGGCAAAGATCAGGACGATGTTCCGTTCGAACACGGTCAGCAGCAGGATCACGAAGAAGATGAAGGGAAGGGCGTAGAGCACGTCGACGATCCGCATCATGAAATTGTCGACGCGCCCGCCGAGATAGCCGGCGGTTGCACCCCAGGTCACGCCGATCACCAGGCTGACGGCGGTGGCGACGATGCCCACCGTGAGCGAGATGCGCAGGCCGATCATCAGGCGGGCCAGCAGGTCACGCCCCTGGATGTCGGTGCCCAGGACGTGCCAGCCCTCGAGCGTCGGCGCGATGGTACGCGCATTGGAGATGGCCTTGTAATCATTGACCCAGACCATGGGGCCGAACAGCGCGATCAGGATAATTGCGCCGAGGATCCACATGGAAACGACGGCGGCCTTGTTGCGGAACAGGCGCGCGCGGGCATCGTCCCACAGCGAGCGGCCGCCAATGATGGCCTGGGTTACGGGTTCGACGCGGCCGGTCGGATCGAGGAGGGGTTTGATCTCGGTCATCAGTCGTACTTCACTTTCGGATCAAGCACCGCATACAGCACGTCGGCGACGAGGTTCAGGATCACGATCAGGCCGGCGTAAACGATGATCGCCCCCATCACGAGCGTGTAGTCGCGGTTGAGCGCGCCGTTGACGAAATAGGAGCCGAGGCCGGGCAGGCCGAAAATCTTCTCGATCACGACCGAGCCGGTCATCACGCGGGCCATGGCGGGGCCGGCATAGGAGATCAGGGGCAGCATGGCGGCCGGCAGGGCGTGGCGCACGATCACCTGCCGCTCTGACAAGCCCTTGCTGCGCGCCGTGCGGATATGGTTCGAGCGCATCGTTTCGATGATCGAGGCGCGCATCAGGCGCGAGATGATCGCGATCTGGGGCAGGGCGAGGGCCACGACCGGCAGGGTCATGTTGTGCCAGTTCATGCCGATATTCGGATACTGGCCCAGTCCGCCGACGGCAAATATTCCCGCGCCGAGCGAAAAAACCAGGATCAGGATCGGTCCGGTCACGAAGGTCGGGATGGATATGCCTGCCATGGCGACACCCATCACGGTGAAGTCTGCCGCCGAATTTTGCCGGAGTCCGGCAAACACGCCCAGCAATGTGCCAAGCCCGAGGCCCAGCAGCATGGCCAGTGACCCGATGGTGAGGGAAATCGGCAGGCCGTCGGCGATCAGCTGGTTCACGCTCTTGCCGAGCGTCTTGTAAGATGGGCCGAAATCGCCCTGCAGAACGCCGCCGACATAGTTCAGGTATTGCTCGTGGAGCGGCTTGTCGAAGCCGAACTTGGCGGCGATGGCCTGCTCGGTGGCCGCCGGCAGCTTGCGTTCGCCGTCGAACGGGCCGCCCGGCGCGGCGCGCATCATGAGGAAGGCCATCGTGATGATGGCCAGCATCGTGGGCACGGCGATCAGAAGCCGCCGGAACGTATACGCCCATGGAACGCGGCTGAGGGCTCTCTGAAGTGATGACACGGGAGCGTGACTTTCCGTAACAGTTGCTGGGCAGGCGACGAAAGTTGAACCCCGAAGCTTGGAAGGTTGCGTCTTACTCCTTAGCTTGTGTACAGAGCCGATCAAGACTGCGCCAACATTCAGGATATTTCCCATGGCAGACATTCGACGCGTCACGGACGCCTTTTCCGTCGCTCCGCAAATCTCTGTAGACGATGTCGAGGCAATTGCCGCTGCGGGTTACAAGACCATCGTCGCCAATCGCCCGGATGGCGAAGGGGGCGTCGACCAGCCGCGCATGGGACCGATCCGTGCGAAGGCCGAATCGCTGGGCCTGAGCTTCGCGGCCTTGCCGTTTTCGGGCGCACCGACGCCTGAAATCGTCGAACGGATGGGCCATATTCTCAATGAGGCGCCGCAGCCAGTCCTGGCCTATTGCCGCACGGGCACGCGCTGTATCACCGCCTGGGCGCTGACCCAGGCCGGGCAAGGCGCGCCGGAAGACATCATTGATGCCGCGGGCGCAGCCGGATATGATTTGTCGAGCCTTGAATCGCTGCTCTAGATGGGCCTGCGGCACGCGGAACAAACTTATGTGAGCAAATCGTCACATTCATGCGGCATTAAGTGTGTTGTCAGTGATCGGTCACCGTGCGAGGCAGAGCAAAGCGAGGGCACAGCCATCCGTTGTTCCCGCGACAGGAGTTGACGCGATGTCCGAACGTCTGTGGATCACGGATTTCAAGTATGACGAAGGCACGATCCTGGTCAAAAAGACCGGGCACAGAATCGTGCCGGATCTCTCGCTCCTGCACAGTATTTTCACCTGGTTCTGCTTCTATTTCTTCGCCCAGACCTGGCGCACATGGCGTCGCGTTACGGGTCACAAGCGCCCCACCATCGCCTTCTATCCTGACAAGCCACGGCCCTGGTACTTCATCTGGCCCGTCATGCATGTCTCCGGTTCCAAACTGATCGACGATGTCTCCAAGGCCGATATCGTTTTCCAGTTTGACGATTCCACCGAAACGAACAATGCTGTGCCCGCCGTTCGGGAAAATGCGCTGCTGGTCAATTTCGGCTGCCAGGACGTGTCCAAGACGACCGTCGCGGAAGCGTTTGGACGCGCCGCCGGCTATTCGCTGAAGGTTGATCCGACCACTTATGAAGGCCGCATGGTCGAAAAGTCCGAGTTGAACGCAGCCCATGACGGCCGTGTGCTGGAAGGCCCGCTCGATACGCCTGTCGCAGGCAAGACATACCAGTTGCTGGTCGACAACGAGATCGATGGCGGGCTGGTCGAAGACCTGCGCTGCTGCATCGTTGGCGGATCGCCGATCATCGTGTTTCGCAAGCGCCGTCCGCTCGCGCGGCGTTTCCTCAACGAGAATGTCGAAGTTTTGCTCGACGAGCCTCGCAATTGCTACACGCCGGATGAAATTGGCGTGATCGAGCGCTTTGCGGCAGACGTCGGGCTGGACTGGGGCGGCGTTGACGTTCTACGTGACCGGCCATCCGGACGAATCTATATCGTCGATGCGAACAAGACTGACATGGGCCCGCCAGTGGCGCTCAAGCTTGGCGCGAAGCTGCGCGCCACGCGCCGCATGGCCATCGCTTTTGCCGGCGCGTTCGCACCGAAGAAGCGCTGACAGGTCCGGGCAAGGCGAAAGTACAAGAGTTACAAGCATGGCTATTCCATACGTTCGGGGCATCGAGTTTGAATACGGCGAGGTCCAGCAGGTCTCGCCGCTGATTCGGCGCGTGATTGCCAACAATCCCGGCCCCTTCACCTATGTCGGCACCGGCGTGTACATTATCGGGCACGGCGAGGTGGCGGTTATCGATCCCGGTCCGATGGACGAGACGCATTTCGAGGCGCTGAAGGCGGCGCTGAAGGGCGAAACCGTCACGCATGTGCTGGTCACCCACGGCCACTCCGACCATTCTCCGCTGGCGATGCCTTTGGCGAAATGGGCCGGCTGCAAAACCTATGCGAAGAATTGCGGCGTCCCGACCGCCAAGGGCGAACTGGGGAGTGCGGACGATCTCGGCTTCATGCCGGACGTAAAGATTGGCGACGGCGACAGTTTCTCCGGCCCGGGCTGGACGCTCGACGTGATCGAGACGCCGGGCCATACATGCAACCATCTCTGCTTTGGCCTGCGCGAAGAGAATGCCTGTCTCTCCGGCGATCATATCATGGGCTGGTCGACGACCGTCGTCGCACCGCCTGACGGCGACATGGCGGACTATATGGACAGTCTCGAGAAAATCCGTACCAAGGGCTTCGAGACGCTCTGGCCGACGCATGGCAACCCCGTGCGGGGCAAGGATTTCGTCAACGAGTTCATCACCGAATATGCCAACCATCGCCGGGCCCGCGAGGCGTCGATCCTCGAACACTTGCGCAATGGTGAAACGTCCATCCCGGCCATGGTCGCGATCATGTATGCGGACGTCGAAAAGCGCCTCCACCCCGCAGCGGCAATGTCCGTGCTCGGACATATGGTTGCCCTGATCAAGGCTGGCGTCGTGCGCACCGATGATGCGGCACCCACGGTGCGTTCTCGCTTCGAACTGACCCGCACGAACGCCTGAACGGCTTACCTGTTCGCCAGCTGGTCAAACCCGGCATACCAGATCGGTGAAGACCATGCGCGCTCCTGCAGGGTCGTGTGCAATTCCGGATTCGGCGGCGTGCCGTTGCGCACAGCATCCCATGTCGACCAGCGGCAGGTCGGGTTTTCCAGCACACGCACATAATAGGCCGCTTCGAGATCGGCATCGAAGTCCGGGTCCTGCCAATAGGCCTTGAGCTCGTCGGCGCCCGCGCCCGGATCGGTGCTGCAATCGGATATGTCGACGCTGGCGCCATTGTCCGCGCAGCGGTGCGTCACGGCATCCGGCACGGCGCCGCCGGAACAGGCGACGTCATGGATCGCCTCGTGCGTTTCGCCGCCGTCTGTCCATACCTTGACCACCTGTGCGCGCTGCAGCGGCGCACTCATCGGATCGCGCACGGCCCAGACCAGGAAGCCGGGGGCGGCCTCTCCGCTCACTTTTGCAAGCTGTCCGCCCATCGGCACGCCTTGGTCATAGGCCCGTTGCAGCAGGTCGGCATCGGCGAGCATTGCGGGTTCATAATCCATGCCGGCAAAGAAGCGCACCTTCATGCGCGGGCCGGACGTACCGAAGGTTTCCTTGCGATTCATGGCATCGAAAATGGCCTCGCGCGTGTTGGATTCCGCCCATACGCCGGCCAGTCCACTGGAACCGAACTGGGTCGCCGTTATCTGTCTCCGTGTCTCCGGGTCGTCAGCGCCTTCCCATGTCTTGCCGCCATTGGGCGGAACCGACCGGCGGGCTTCGGGGCTGGCGCCATCCTGGGGAGTCTTGCCCCAATGGAATTCCTCAACCAGCGACGCCGCTGCAACATGCGTGTCGCTGGAGCTGATGAGACCGAACTTGTACGGATTGAATCCTTCCGTCTCCTGCAAGGCGAGGCCGCGCTTGTAGGCGGAACGGACAAAGTCGCCGGCGCCGGGCGTGGTCTTCATCGTGCTGCCGATGAAATACTCGTACTGTTCGAAATCGGCCCATTCGTCATTCGGTGACAGGGTGGGGGTTGTTTCCGAGGTGCCCTTGACCTGGGACACTTCGACAAGCGGCTCGTTGCGCATGCGCTTATCGGCATAGGCTGCCGTCAGCGGCTCTCCGTTGTAGGTTTGCAGGGCGAACATCTCGCCGTTCGAGGCATTCGAATTGTGCGGAATGGCCAGCACGTCACGGCCTTCGCTGCGTTGGCCTTCCATCCATGTCCACAAGTCTTCCGGATTGGTGGAATCGAGCGTCGAGAACAGGCGATCGGGCGCTTCGCCCCGGAAGATGACATTGCGATGCAGGTTGCCGGCCGCGGGCGGGCCGTCGCCGGGGACAGCCATCATCGCCGTGAATTCATAGCCCGAAAAGGCCGTGAACGTGCCCGGCTCATTGTTGCGTTCGGCGGAATCGATCGTCGCGGCCCAGACGGAATCGATGAGTTCGCGATCATAGATCTCTTCAATCTCCTCGCCTGTCGCAACAGTCACGCCGACGCGCAGGAAAGACTGCCCCGGATCGGTTGCATCCGCACCGAACACCGATTGCGCAATCTTGGTCTGCGACAAGGGAGATGACGGCGTGTCCATCGCAGGCACCACGCCCAGGTATTCGCCATGATCGGTGACGGCGAGGAAATCCAGCGGCGGTCCCGCCAGTTTTATGTCGTAGCCAGCGGGGTGCCGGATGGCTTCGCCCTTGGCGAACCGATACGCATCGTCCGGGGTCGCGCGCACGCCGAAGATATAGGCGTCGAACGAATTGCTCGTGTGCACGTGGACGTCGCCGAAATAGGCATTGCGGGTCGGGCTGGCGGCGGGAGCGATCTGGTCAGCGGCGGGCGCCGGGGCGCCTTCAGGTGCCTTGGCGGTCGTCGTGCCTGGCGCACATGCGGCCAGGGCGAGGGCTGGCAGGGCCCATCCAAAATGCTTGCTCATCGTGTTTCCTCTCCCGTTTTTTGGGAGAGAGTGCCGAAAGTCCGGGCAAGTGCAAAGAAAAAATCGGAATGGCGGCCTATTGTTCGCGGCGCACCCGGAACGCGAGTCCGCCGTCGAGCTTCATCTTATAGCTGCCGAGCGCAGCGGAATAGATGTGGGCTTGGGTCTGGTTCCTGGCGCGGGTGCTCTTGTCGTCGATCTGCACCCAGACCTGCCCATTATCCAGCGTGACACGCAACCTGCCGGCACTGTCCATGCGCACGGACGCCACGCCTGTCGTGATCTCATCAAGCTCCTTGTCCGACCCGCCGCTCTTCTTCAGCGCCAAGGACGGCAGGGACGGGATCGAGAACCCGAAAGAGTCGCGTTTCACCTTCTCGACTTCGGCACGGGTGATTGTTGTCACTTCGCCGGCATCTTCCGCGGCTTTCAGGCGTCCGACGGCGGCGTCATAGCAGGCGAGCCGTTCGGCATCGGTGCTGATGCCGGCGCAGGCATAGACGTCATCCGTGGAGGCATCCTGCGCCAGGGCGGGCATGGATACGAGGCAAATCGCGGCAATCGCGCTCAGGAATCGGGTCATCGCAGGTCATCCTCTGTGTTCGAGTCAGGGCTCAGGCTTTCCAAAGCCGAGCCAGTCTGGCAGCACTGTGGCAAATCTGGCGCATGCCGGAAAGCCACCGGAGACAGGAAACATGATGCTGAAGCCCCTAATGAGTTCGACCCTGACGGCCGCCCTGGTGCTGGCCCTGTCCGCCTGCGGCGGCGGTGGCGGCAAGGCGGCAGACGACGTGCCAACGCTCCGCCGGGGCATTTCGGCCAAGGTCGACACGCTCGACCCGCACAAATCGTCGGCCCAGTGGGAAAACATCGTGATCGGCGACATGATGATCGGCCTGATGACCCATGGCGAGGACGGCAAGCCTGTTTACGGCATGGCTGACAGTTACGAGACCGATCCGTCGGGCCTCGTCTGGACCTTCCACCTCGGCGACTATGCCTGGTCGGATGGCGCACCGGTTGTCGCGAACGATTTCGTCTACGCCCTGCGCCGGATCCAGAAGCCGGAAATCGCGTCGCAATATGCGTCGCTGCTCTATGTCATCAAGAATGCGGCCAAGGTGAATACCGGCGACATGTCACCTGAAGAGCTCGGCGCGCGGGCCATTGACGACAAGACGCTCGAACTCACGCTCGAATATCCTGCGCCCTACCTGCCGGGCCTGCTGACCCATTACACGACCTATCCGGTGCCCCAGCATGTCGTCGAGCAATATGGCGACGCGTGGATCCAGCCTGGCAACATCGTCACCAACGGACCCTACAAGCTGGTCTACTGGCGCACCGGCGACCAGCTCGTGTCGGAAAAGAACCCGACCGGCTTTGCCGCCGACCAAGTCTGTTTCGAGAGGGTTGTCTATTACGAGCTTGAGGACCAGACAGCGGTCGAGAACAAGATCGCGGCCGGGGAACTCGACATCAACAATGCGTTTGACGGCGCCCGGCAGGCCGAGCTGGAGGTGAAGTTTCCAGGCTGGCCGCGCACGACCCCGTCGCTCAATACGACTTATTGGAGCATCAACTCGTCGCAGCCGATCTTCAAGGACGTGCGCGTGCGCAAGGCGCTCGCCATGGCGCTCGACCGGGAATTCATCGTTCGCAACGTGCTGACGCCAGGCTTCCTGCCTGCCTATTCGATGGTGCCACCCGGCATCGACAATTACGATGTGGAGCGGCCGACGGTTGACTGGAAAGACATGCCGCGCGCCGAACGCCTCGCAGAATCGAAGCGTTTGCTCGAAGCGGCCGGATACGGGCCGAACAATCCGTTCAAGTTCGAATTCATCCACCGCTCGACCGACGACAACCCGAAAGCGGCACCGGTGGCCCAGTCCAACTGGGCTGAAATCGCGCCCTGGGTCGAGCCGACGATCATCAAGCAGGACACCAAGGTGCTCTATGCCCGGCTGCGGCAGTCCGACTTCCAGGTTGCCGACGGGGCCTGGGTTGCCGACTTCGATGACCCGATCAACTTTCTCTACCTCCTGGATTCGCAGACCGGCCAGCAGAATTACGGCCGCTACTCCAATCCGGAATATGACGCGCTCCTGGCCCGCTCGAATGCCGAACTGGATCTCACGAAACGCGCCGAAACGTTCGCCGAGGCCGAGCAGCTGATGCTGAACGACTATCCGATCACGCCGATGTGGTTCCAGGTGACCAAGAACCTCGTCGACCCCAGCCTGACCGGCTGGACAGACAATGCGGTCGACCAGCACCGCTCGCGTTTTCTCTGCCGGGACGGTATGAAGGCCGAATAGGTTTCTGGGTCGCGGGGAGGGCGGCATGGAACATGAGGTCGAAGTCGCGGGTGCTGCATCAATTGGCAGCCTGTCGCCGGGCAGCCACCATCCGGTGCAATCGGGCCTGCCGTGCGAGAATTGCGGCGAAATCGTTCCCGACAGGTTCTGTACGACCTGCGGCCAGCTCGCATCGGATTTCCATCGTCCGTTCTGGGAGCTGATTTCGGGCAGCCTTGCCGACGTGTTTTCGCTCGATGGCCGCCTGTTGCGGACCCTGCCGATGCTGATATTGCGGCCCGGACGGGTGACCCGCAATTACCTGGATGGCCAGCGGGCCCGCTATGTTCCGCCCTTTCGGATGTTCCTGCTGGCATCCCTGCTGTTTTTCCTGACCGTGTTCACGGCCGGCGACGAATTCGGCTGGTTTGACGGCTGGAAGTTCGATCCGCAGGGACAAACCGGAATGTCGATGGGCCTGACGACACCCGCTGACCGGGCCGCGGCCGGGCAGGCCGGCGACGAGACCGCTTCGGGTGTCCTCTTTGCCGATATCCTGCTGCCCGATGGCAGGGTCGATCGCGACGCTCTTCATGCGCTTATCCGGAACCAGGCCGACGAGACGGCAACGCCTGCAGACATCGAAATGTCCTACAAGGCGGCGGACAAGGCTGCGACAGTTTATGAAAACCAGGACCGGTTCGGCGCCCGCCTGCGCCAATGGGCACCGCGCTTCAGTCTCTTGTTCCTGCCTGTTTTCTCGCTTTTGCTGACATTGCTCTATGTCTGGCACCGCAAAGTCTACCTGTACGACCACCTGATTGCCGGCCTGCATTTCCAGACGTTTCTTTACCTTCTGGGAACCATGCTTTTGCTTGTCGGCGCGTTTGTGCCCGTATCGCCTGCCGCGCTTGCCGCGGGCGGATTTGTGATCATTTTTTCTTATCTTTACAGGATGTTGCGGGTCACATACGGGTCTGGACGCGTATTATCGGCGTTCAGAGCCATAATTTTGCTGTTCCTCGGCATGATTTTGCTCGCCATGCTGGCCGTTGGCCTAGTCGTTCTCAGCTTCCTGCTCACCTGAGGCAGGAAATACCCGCAACTGAGGCAAATAAACCACACCCGGTCGGTTTTGATGACGGAATGGTAACGACGCGTTGACGTCTGCGTGACGAAAGCCCTATCGATATGGCCAAGTCCCGGAATCAGGGGTCCGGGCTAGCGTCCTATCAGGACGCATTTGTAACAATTGGAGGTACCAACGTGAACGGGAATACCATGAAATCCCGCCTACTTGCCTCGTCCGTATTCGCGGGCGTTGCATTTATGGCATCGGCGAGCATGCTCGCTACAGCTCAAGAAGCTGATGACGCAGTCGACACAGTCGAAGCGCCAGTCGCTGAAGACGCTACCGCCCGCCAGGCCACAGTCTATGTGACCGGTTCGCGGATCGCTTCGCCAAACCTCGTGACCACAAGCCCGGTTTCGACAGTTACGGCGCAGGACATCAAGCTTCAGGGCGTCACGCGCGTTGAAGACCTGGTCGTTCAACTGCCACAGGCATTTGCCGCTCAGAACTCGTCGGTTTCGAACGGCGCTTCGGGTACGGCAACTGTCAGCCTTCGCAACCTTGACCAGGGTGGCAGCGCGACGCGTACGCTCGTCCTGATCGACGGCAAGCGCATGCCTTACGGTTCGCCAAACGACGCCGCTGCCGACCTCAACCTGATCCCAGGTGCCATGGTCGAGCGCGTTGACGTGCTGACCGGTGGTGCTTCGGCTGTCTACGGTTCGGACGCTGTTGCAGGTGTTGTCAACTTCATCCTGAAGGACAATTTCGAAGGCGTTCAGCTCGACACGCAGTATGGTTTCTTCCAGCACAATAACGACTACGACACGAACGGCGACCTTCGCAGCGTGATCGAAGCCCGTTCGGCGGGCAACCCATCGCAGTTCCAGCTGCCTGAAGACAATGTGACCGACGGTTACTCGAAAGAAGTGACTGCTATCATGGGTGCCAGCACCGATGATGGCCGTGGCAACGTCACCGCCTACCTCTCCTGGCGGAACAATGATGAAGTGCTGCAGGCAAACCGCGACTACTCCGCTTGCGCGATCGGTAACGCTTCTGCCACTGGCTTCACCTGTGGCGGTTCGTCGACGTCCTATCCTGGCCGTATCTCGGACTTCAACAGCTTCGACTACACGATCGACCAGACAACAGGCGACTTCCGCCCGTGGAATGGCGCGACAGACCAGTACAACTATGGTCCGTTGAACTATTACCAGCGTCCTGATGAGCGTTACTCGTTCGGCTTCAATGGTCACTACGAAATCAATTCGAACATGGAAGCCTACACGCAGGTCATGTTCATGGATTACCAGTCGACAGCGCAAATCGCGCCGTCGGGCAACTTCTTCGTGACTCAGGGCATCAGCTGCGACAATGCGCTTCTCTCCACCAGCCAGCAGACTGACCTTTGCACAATCGACCTCGTGCCAGACATCGTTGATGATCCAACGACGACAGACGACGAAGTCGCTGACTTCATTGGCGGATTCAACGATCCGGCCATCGGTCAGGCCTGGGTCAATGCAACCCTCGGCCTGCAGGATGCTTACACCGGTCAGAATCCTTACCTGATCGATCCGGATCCTGTGGTCATCGGTGACGAGTCGCTCGGCCTTGCGGCCTTCAACGGTGTTGCACCGGCCTATTTCGGTCGTCGTAACGTCGAAGGTGGCGGTCGTACCGACAACCTCGGCTACCAGACCTATCGCGGCGTTGTCGGCCTTCGTGGCGACCTTCCGGACGCACCGGGCTGGACCTATGACCTTTCGGCACAATACTCGCAGGTCACGCTGGCTCGTTCCTACACGAACGAGTTCTCGATCACCCGCCTGACACGTGCGCTTGACGTCATCACCGGTGACGGTTCGGGCGGACTTGCCGACGGAGCAATCGGCTGCCGCAGCGTTGACGATGGTACGGACCCTAACTGTGTCCCGTACAACATCTTCGAAATCGGCGGCGTTACGGATGCAGCTCTCAGCTACCTGCAGGTTCCACTGCTCCAGAACGGTACCACGACACAGAACATCGTGTCCGGCGTGCTGTCTGGCGACCTGGGCCAGTATGGCTGGAAAATGCCTTCGGCTGATGACGGTCTGAAAGTCGCTCTTGGCGTCGAATACCGTCGTGACTCGCTGAAATCGATCACCGACAACTCGTTTGCGACCGGCGACGGCGCAGGCCAGGGCGGACCAACTGTTGGTCTTTCCGGTGCGATCGACTCCTATGAAGCTTTCGGCGAATTCCAGTTGCCACTCGTGACTGGCCAGCCAGGCATCGAGTTGCTCACACTTGAAGGTGCTTACCGTTACTCGTCCTACTCGTCGGGTATCAGCTCGGATGCGTACAAAATCGGCGGCGACTATGCGCCAACCGAAGATGTCCGCTTCCGCGCCAGCTTCCAGAAAGCTGTCCGCGCACCGAACGTCATCGACCTCTTCCAGGCACAGGGCTTCAACCTGTTCGACCTGGACGATGACCTCTGCGACTTCACCGATCCAGCCGGCGACGGCACGGCGGATGCAGCCGCATGTCTCGGTGGCAACCCATGGCAGGTGAATGCTGCACAGGCTAATTCCGGCGCTCTCAACAGCCCGGCTGGCCAGTACAACTACATCCAGGGTGGTGAGCCTGACCTCGAGCCGGAAGAAGCCGACACATATACGATTGGCTTCGTGGCAACGCCTACATTCGTGCCGGGCCTCAGCCTGTCGGTCGACTATTATGACATCGACATCACGAATGCGATTTCGCAGGTCGGCGGCAGCATCACGATGCAGCTGTGCTACCTTGAGAACGACTTGGACTCATGTGCTCTGATCAATCGTAATTCGAATGGTCAGCTTTGGGTTGGTTCGGGTGCAGTGACCGATCTCAACGTCAACACCGGTGGCATCTCGACATCTGGTGTCGATATCAACGCCGCTTACGGCTTTGAAATCGGTTCGATGGGCGGTCTCAACCTGACCCTCAACGGCACATACCTGAACAGCTACGATGTCGACCCTGTCGGCGTTGCATCGTTCGAGTATGACTGTGTCGCCAAATACGGCAACGACTGTACGACTCCGATCCCAGAATGGCGTCACCGCGCCCGTCTCGGCTGGACGACTCCAGTTGAGGGCCTCGATATCGCTGCTACGTGGCGTTACGTGGGTGCCGTGGATCTCGACACCGGTGCAACCGGCCGCGTCGACTCCACACTTGATGCGCAGAACTACTTCGATCTCGCCGGTACCTGGGGCGCGACGGATTATGCGACGCTTCGCTTCGGTGTGAACAACATCCTGGACGAAGATCCACCGCTGTCGGCTTCGACCGGTACGACCGGCAACGGTAACACCTACCCGCAGACGTATGATGCGCTGGGTCGTTACTTCTTCGTTGGTGCGACGTTCGACTTCTAGTCTGACGCCTCACGGCAAACATTCGGGAACGGCGGTCCTTCGGGGCCGCCGTTTTCTTTTGTCCTGATGTCAGAGTTGAGGGCAGTTCGGTCTGATCCCAAGGCGCGCGAATGCGGCCGTGCGCGCCGGACGCTGTCCGTGCCGTGTTCGGGCCTTTATCGTGCTTTTTTCCGTGTCGCCGGTGTGGGGGAGAGGCCGAGGTCTGTCCCGCCTCAGGCGGCGCGCCACCTTGCGTAGAGCGCCGTGGGCAGGAGCCGGTCTGATCCCTGCTGCGGCAGGGCCATCTCTCCCTGTTCCATCACGCCGCCGAGCGGGCTCAGCCGGTCGGCCAAAGTCTGTGACAGGGCGAGGTAGGAGAGCCGCACGGCATAGGCCGTGGCGATGACGAATAGCGGCGTGTCGCTGAGCAATTCCCGAATATTATCAAGCAGGGGCGGCAGGTCTTCCTCGAAGCGCCAGGTCTCGTTCTTGGGGCCGCGGCCGAATTTGGGCGGGTCGAGCACGATGGCGTCATAGCGGTTTTCGCGGCGGATTTCGCGGGCGACGAATTTCATCGCATCATCGGCTATCCAGCGGATCGGCTTGCCGGCGAGGCCACTCAGGCCCTGGTTTTCCTTGCCGTAGGCGTTCGATTTCGGGCTGGCATCGAGATGCGTCACCTCCGCGCCGGCGGCCGCGCAGGCGAGCGACATCATGCCGGTATAACCGAACAAATTCAGTACCTTGACCGGCCTATTGGCAGCGCGGATATGGTCCTGGGCGAAGCGCCAGTGGACCGAATGTTCCTGGAACACGCCCATATGGCGGAAGGCCGTGCGCCGCGCCGTGAAGGTGAGGCCGTTCCAGCGCATCGGCCATGCCTCGGCGGCGCGGGGCGAGCGGATTTCCCACTGGCCGCCGCCATCCTCGTCGCTGGTCTTGCTGGCGAAAATGGCATCGGCCTTCCAGCTGTCCAGCGGCCGGGCCGGTTCCCAGAAGGCTTGCGGGTCGGGTCGGATCACGGTCTGGCTGCCGAAGCGTTCCAGCTTCATCAGGTGCCCGCTGTCGAGCAGGGCGTAATCGTCCCAGTCGTCGGCGATCAGGAGCTTTGTTTCTGTAATCATTGAAAGTTTCTCTGCCGCCAGGCTTCGTATGTCATGATGGCCGTGGCCTGTGCAAGGTTCAGGCTGTCGGCGCCGCCGCGCATCGGGATGAGTGCCAGCGTGTCGCAAGCGGCCTCGATCGGCTCCGGCAGGCCGGCCTGCTCATTGCCCATGATGATCACGGCGCGGGGCCCGAACGGCGCCTTGTCGTGGCGCACCGTGCCATTCACCGACGCGGCCGTGAGGCTCATCTGGCCAGACTGTCTCCATGCATTGAACTGGTCGAACGTGGCGTTGGCGAACGGCATGTCGAAGATCGAGCCCATCGACGCTCTTACCGTTTCGAAACTGTAGGGATCGCAACAGGTCTCGAGCAGGATGACGCCCCTCGCGCCGGCGCAGTCTGCTGTGCGCAGGATGGTGCCGAGATTGCCGGGGTCGCGCACTTCATAGAGGGCGATCCAGATGCCGTCGCCTTCGGAGTCCAGGGCCTCGAGCGGCCGGTGTGCCTGATGGAAGGAGGCCATCACGCTCTGGGCATTGTCCTTGTGCGTGATCTTCGACATCAGCCGTTCCGGGGCCTGCACGACGCGCGCGCCAGCCGCGCTGGCGCGATTGGCGAGGGCGGCCAGATGGGGCCGGTCCGCCATGGTCGAGGCAATGACGAGCGTCTCCGCCTTCCAGCCCTGTTCAAGGCCTTGCTCGACCAGTCTTGCACCCTCTGCGAGGAAAAGGCCCGTTTCGCTGCGCCCCTTCTTCCTTTCAAGACTTTTCAAGGACTTAATGAGCGCATTCGATGGGCTGGTGATGATCTCAATCGGGTGATTCATGGAGAATGGGGCCTACATCAGAAGTCTTGCGGATAAGGGTTGAATAGGGCATCCCTGAGCACAGGGAAGTGTCTTCAGGAAAATAAGAGGGGTCCCAATGAGGCTACTCGATTACCTGTTCGCCCTCGTGGCGCTCGCCGGCCTTGTCGCCGCGAGTTGGTGGGGCGTTTATCAGTCACCGCAGAATGCTGCAAACCTGCAGTCTCGTCTTCAGCAGGAAACATCGTCCGCGCTCAAGGCTGCGGGCATGGACTGGGCCGTCGTCAAGATGGATGGCCAGCACGCCGTGCTGTCGGGAAAGGCCCCGTCGCCCGATGCCGTTCGCGATGCCGCGCTGATCGTGCTCAGCGCCGACGGACCCGGCGGCCTGATCTTTGGCGGCGTGACCCAGGTCGAGAATGCCGCTGACAGCGCACCGCCCGTGTCGCCTTATGTCTGGCGCGCCGAAAAGACACCGGAAGGCACGTTCATGCTCTCCGGCCACGTGCCGTCCAAGGCCATTCGCAAGGCATTGCTGGCCGAGGCGGCCTTGCTTTCGGACGGTGCCAAAGTCGAAGACCGGATGCAGCTGGCGTCTGGCGCACCGGCCGGCAACTGGCAGGGCATGGCGCGTCTCGGCCTCCAGCAACTGGCGCGGCTCAGCTCGGGCGATGTCAGCCTCCATGACCGGCGCTTGCGGGTGAATGGCGTGTCCGTCGATCCGGAGGTGCGCGCCAAGGTGCAGGCCGAGATCAGCAATGTCGCAGCCCCGTTCAAGGGCGAGCCGATGATCCGGGGCGCGTCGCTCTGGCTGGCGCGCGTATCGGAAGCGGGCCTCGTGCTGAAGGGCAATGTGTCGAGTGAATCCGAGCGCCGCGAAATCCTGACTCTCGCGCGCAAGCATTTCAAGGGCGACATCACCGACGAGATGGTTATTGCCGACCAGGCCTATCCCGGGTGGATGGACGGGGTCCGCCGGGGGCTGCCGCAATTTGTCAGGTTCCAGAATGGCGAGATGGATTTCGACCCGGAAGGGGACGGGTTCTATATCATGGGCGAGGCCGGGCCGAGCGCGCTCGCATACCTGCGCGAAGACCTGACCGGCCTCTCAAGCGCCTATGCGGCAAACCTGGTCGTGGACACCTACTTGCCCGCCCCGGCTGACGCCGGCCCTGCGCCACTCGCGCGCGAGGCCTGCCAGGGCCTCCTGTCCAGCCTGCTGGATGCCAGCCCGATCACCTTCGCTGCCGGTGCTGCAGCCCCCGAGCGTGACAGCGGCGATGCGCTCGACAGGCTGGCTGCCGGCATCCATGCGTGCGCGCCGTCCCTGGAGTTTACCATTGCCGGCGACGGCGATGCCATGAACGCCGCACGGGCGGACGTGGCACTGGGCGAGGCCCGGGCGACCTTCATGGCGGGCTTTCTCGAAACAGCCGGTATCGACGCCGACCGATTGTCTGCGATTGGCTATGGCCCCGGCATCGCGGAGCAGGCTATTGATTCTGCTGACGCCGCGGCAGACGTCCGGCAGATTGAAATCACTGTTCTAGAACGGAGCGAATAATGTCCTGGCTACTCACGCACATGTGGATGGCGCTTGCCGCTGTTGGACTATTCGCGCTCCTCCTTGGATGGTCCGTTCGCGGCATCCTTCTGGTAGGCAAGCTGCGCACGGCGCGCGTCGACCGCGACGTCTCCCGGACGGAACTGGAACAGGCGCGGGCCGAAATCGAGGGCCTGTATGCTGCGCAGCGCAATACAGCCCCCGGCGCAAGCGACCCGGCCCTGAAAGCAGAGCTCAATGTGCGTGAAAAGCGACTGGCCGAGCTTTCGTCCGAGCTGGCGCGGTCGAAAGCCGAACTGGAATCGCTGAAGACCGGCGCCGGACGCGGAACGGCTGCCTCGGCGAAGCCTGCCGCGATCGCGGCGGACGAGGAGCCAAGCCTGCTTTGGCGCAATCGCCATCTCGAAAGCCGCGTGCGGCACTTGGAGTCGGCGCTTCACCAGCCGGCGGCGGCTGCGGCCGCCACGGTCGCGGGCGCGGCAGCGGTCGCCGACATGGCGCCGGAAGGGGACGCCGCCGAGGCCGACAAGCTGAAATGGCAGGCTGACTTCCTGAAGCAGCGGGTCGAGGCGCTCGAGGCGGAACTGGCCGCCCAGCCGGCTGCTGTTGCCGGTTCGGCCCAGCCTGCCGCCGAGGGCGATGCCAATGAAGAACTCGCGCGCCTGCGCTGGCGCAACCGGTATCTCGAGGGCCGGATCGCGTATTTTGAAGGGGATTCCGCGTCCGCGACGGAGGAGTCGCCGTCGGACGATGAGGCAGGCCAGGTCTCGGTCACCGATGCCATACTGACCGAACTGGAAGAGGCGGATGCTGCAGCGGATGCCGACGAGTCCGACCTCTCCGGGGACGATGATGTCGAATACGCGGCTGAAGCGGATGAGACAGATGACGCCGAGGCGGACGACGAGGTCGAGGAAGACGACGACGTCCCGGACGATGACGACGAGCAGGACGATGACGCATTTTCGGATGTTGAGACCGAGGATGACGAATCCGATGAAGACGATGACGCGTATGAGGATGACGAGTCCGAAGACGACGAGTCGGACGATGATTCAGATGACGACGAGTCCGATGATGATGATGATGATGATGATGATGATGATGAAGATTCGGACGACGACGAAGCCGATGATGATGACGTCGATGACGAAGATGATTCTGAAGAAGATGACGATGATGAGGACGACCTGGAGTCGGACGAGGCCGAGGACGAGATCGAGGCCGAACGACCCATCGCGCTTGAAAAGCCGGTCGCCGATGCGCCTGACGACCTGACCATCATTGGCGGTATCGGCCCGAAAATCCAGGAAGTGCTGAACGAACTCGGCATCTTCCACTATGACCAGATCGCGGCATGGAGCCCGGAAAATATCGCCTGGGTCGATCACCACCTGAATTTCTCGGGACGGATTTCCCGCGAAGGCTGGGTCGAGCAGGCCGCAATCCTGTCCGGCGACGTCGCGGAGGAATAGAGGCCAGGCCTTCATTCATTGCAGGTTCAGTCTTCATCGCCCAGTTTGGGCGCAGTGAGGCGGCCTTCCAGATTGCAATTTGGTGGCTGATGGTTACCCTCTGCGCCACACCGCAACGGAGATTGAGATGACTGAACGGATCGAATTTGACAGCAAGATTCTCGAAGACGCCCCGCGGATAAACCTGTCCCGGCGTGGCATTATCAGCGGCCTGGCGGCAGGGACGGTGTTTCCGCTCATTTCGAGCTGCACGACCAATCCGGCAACCGGACGCAGCCAGTTCCTGCTGGTGGGCGACGATGCGATTGCGACGATGGCGGCGGCCGCATGGACCGACATGAAGGCGCAGACACCGCAAACATCAAACACGGCCCTCAAGAACCGGGTCCTGAATGTCTGGAACCGGACGGCAGCCGGTGCCGGCAAGCAGAATGAGCAATGGGACGTCGCTGTCTTCGATACGGATGAGGTCAATGCCTTCGTGATGCCCGGCAATCGTGTCGGCGTTTACCGGGGCATTACGGAACTGACGGAGAATGACGACCAGCTGTCCTCGGTGCTGGGCCATGAAACAGGCCATGTCATCGCGCGCCATGCGGCAGAGCGCTACTCGATCCAGACGGCGGCGCAGGTCGGACTGATGGCGGGCCAGATCGCCGTTGGCCAGTCCGAGACGCTGAGCAAGTATGGCGCGGCGATCGGCGCCCTTGGCGGCGCAGCTGTGCAGTATGGTGTCATCCTGCCCTATAGCCGCTCCAACGAGCTGGAAGCGGACAAGCTGGGCGTCGATTACATGCACAATGCCGGCTATGACGTGACCCAGTCGGTGCGGCTGTGGGAATTGATGGATGCGAACGCGACCGGTTCGCGCCCGCCGGAATTCATGTCGACCCACCCGGACCCGGCCAACCGGGCAACGGCCCTGCGCCAGTATATCAATGCGCGCGGTTATGCGCTGATGTAGCCGTCTGGCTGATGGCAACCAAAACAGCCCGGATGGCCCGCGCCGTCCGGGCTTTTGCATCCGGGCCGCTTGACCGCCGGGGGTGATTGGGCCATACGCGCGCTTCTGCGGAAGGCCAGCCAGCCGGACCGCGGACCCTCGATACCCAATCGGGACGGATCGAAAGACCACCGTCCCCTCGTAACAATTGTGAGGACACAATGGCTAAGAAACTGCTGGGGCAGATCAAGCTCCAGATTCCCGCAGGCAAGGCAAACCCTTCCCCGCCCGTCGGCCCGGCGCTCGGTCAGCGCGGTATCAACATCATGGAATTCTGCAAGGCGTTCAACGCCAAGACGCAGAGCCTGGAAGAAGGCCTCCCGATTCCTGTCGTGATCCAGTACTATCAGGACAAGTCATTCACGTTCGTCACCAAGACTCCGCCCGCCTCGGTCCTGCTGAAGAAGGCTGCCGGCCTGAAGCTCGGCAAGAAGCCAGCCTCCGGCTCGAAGAAGCCTGGCTATGACACGGTCGGCTCGGTCTCCATGAAACAGGTTCGCGAGATCGCGGAAATGAAGATGGAAGACCTCAACGCGAACGACCTCGACGCAGCGTCCAAGATCATTGCCGGTTCTGCCCGCGCAATGGGCCTGACAGTGGTGGAGTAAGAACAATGACGAAACCAGGAAAACGCGCTCGCGCAATCGCTGAAACAGTGGATCGCGACAAGGCCTACACGATCAGCGAGGCTGTCTCGCTCGTGAAAGCCAACGCCAAGACGAAGTTCGATGAAACCATCGATATCGCCGTCAATCTCGGCGTCGACCCCAAGTACGCCGACCAGATGGTCCGCGGCATGGTCAATCTCCCGTCGGGCACTGGCAAGGACGTCCGCGTCGCCGTGTTCGCCAAGGACGCCAAGGCAGACGAAGCCCGGGCTGCAGGCGCCGATTTTGTCGGCGCAGAAGACCTGATGGAGAAAATCCAGGGTGGCTTCATGGACTTCGACCGCGTTATCGCGTCGCCGGACATGATGGCTGTCGTCGGTCGTCTCGGTAAGGTCCTGGGCCCGCGCGGCCTGATGCCAAACCCGAAAGTCGGCACCGTGACACCGAATGTCGCGCAGGCCGTCAAGGATGCGAAAAGCGGCTCTGTCGAGTTCCGTGTCGAAAAGGCCGGTATCATCCACGCCGGTATCGGCAAGGCCAGCTTCAGCCAGGATGACATCGAGAAGAACGTGAACGCGTTCCTCGGCGCGCTCGTCAAGGCCCGCCCGACCGGCGCAAAAGGCACGTTCGTTCGCAAGATCTCCCTGTCTTCCACGATGGGCGCTGGTGTTATGATCGATACGTCCGAGGCCAAATCAGCCTGATCCTCGGCGGATTACCCCAAGTATACAAAAAGCCCGGCCCTTTGATGGGGTCGGGCTTTTTCTTGCAGGTGCACATTTTCTCACTCAAAGGGGTTGCAGGCCTTTGGATAAAGCGTTAACAGACCTCTCTTGACGGGAGATCACCGATGTGTATCGGCGGCCTCCCGTTTTCCTGTCCTAGACCATAGGTCAAACCTTCGGGCGAGATAAAGGCATTTTAGCCACCTATGCAGACGGGGTGAGGCGTTGAAACGGTTCGGGTGTTTGGGGTGTTTTCCCCGGGCAGCTATTCCGGGCAGGCCAATCCCTGGGCAGGCGCTGGAAGCCCTTTTTCGGGCGGAAGGCGATTACCAGGGCGGTCGGATGGTCCGGGCGCCTCTACTGGAGACCCGCTATGGATAAAGCTGGAAAATCTGAGGCTCTCGAGGCCCTGAAAGGGGTTTTTGCAGAGTCCGGTGCTGTCATCGTGACGCACTATTCCGGAATGACCGTTGCGGAAATGACAAAGCTGCGCGGCGCCCTTCGTAAGGACGGCGGTCAGCTTAAGGTGATCAAGAACCGTCTGGCGAAAATTGCGCTCGGCGGACAAGGTGGCGACGATGCCCAGGCCCTGTTCCAGGGTCCTGTGGCAATTGCCTACGCGCCTGATCCGGTGTCGGCTGCGAAAGCAGCGGATGAATTCGCGAAAGACAATGCGAAATTCATCATCATCGGTGGCGTGATGGGTGACGTGGTCCTGGATGCCGATGGCGTTCAGGCTCTCGCGAAGCTTCCTTCTCTCGATCAGCTCCGTGGCAAACTTGTTGGCCTCCTGCAGGCACCGGCGACGAAAATCGCTGGCGTTGTTCAGGCCCCAGCCAGCCAGCTTGCCCGTGTGGTGTCGGCTTACGCGTCGAAAGACGCCGCCTAGGGCACTCGTTTTCGCGACATATTTATACTAACAACCGAACCAAACAGGATATCAAACAATGGCAAATCTCGAAAAGATTGTCGAAGACCTCTCGGCCCTTACCGTTCTTGAGGCTGCAGAGCTCGCTAAGATGCTCGAAGAAAAGTGGGGCGTTTCCGCCGCTGCACCCGTGGCTGTTGCCGCTGCTGCCGGTGCCGCTCCGGCTGCCGCTGCTGAAGAGCAGACCGAATTCGACGTCATTCTCACGTCGGCTGGTGACAAGAAAATCAACGTCATCAAAGCCGTTCGCGATGTCGTTCCGGCTCTCGGCCTGAAAGAAGCGAAAGACCTGGTCGAAGCTGCTCCTAAGGCAATCAAAGAAGGCGTCTCCAAGGCAGAAGCTGAAGAGATCAAAAAGAAATTCGAAGAAGCCGGCGCAACCGTCGAGCTCAAGTAAGCACCTGCTTCTTCAAATTCGGACAGTGTTCGCGCGAGGCGCTGTCCTATCTAAGAAATGCGCGGCGGTC
>TARA_R110000751_G_scaffold26092_3_pt1 | contig 57637 bp, 75 predicted proteins | sample TARA_R110000751 | Tara Oceans TARA_R110000751 (sample SAMEA4398001) | marine metagenome | biome: Polar Biome; feature: [MES] marine water layer (ENVO:01000295) within the mesopelagic zone...; material: water (ENVO:00002006), including particulate matter (ENVO:01000060) such as...... | reverse complement strand
GAACGTCCTGAAATATGACGATGTCATCAATGACCAGCGCAAGGCGATCTTCGAGCAGCGCATGGAATTCATGCGCGCCGATGACGTGTCAGAGACCATCGCCGAAATGCGCGATCATGTGATCGAAGCGCTGGTGATGCGTACGATGCCGGAAAAGGCCTATGCGGAACAATGGGACATTGCCGGGCTGAGCGAGGCCCTGCAGACCGATCTCGCACTTGACCTGCCGATTGCCGAATGGGCCGCCGAGGAAGGCGTCGCCAACCAGGAAATCGCCGAACGTATTCGCGAACATGTCGGCAAGGCCTATGAAAACCTGACAAACCAGGTCGGCGAAGCGCAGATGCACCGTATCGAGAAGCAGGTGCTGCTGCAGGTCCTGGACCTGCGCTGGCGTGAACACCTGCAGCAGATCGACCAGCTGCGCTCGGTGATCCACTTGCGCTCGTATGGCCAGCGCGACCCGCTGAACGAGTTCAAGGAAGAGGCGTTCAACCTTTTCTACAGCCTGCTGAACGAACTGCGCACGACGGTCACACGGTCGCTGATGCATATCCGTGTGCAGGCGCCCGAAGCCCAGCGCCCTGCCCCGCCGCCACCTTTGCCGCCGATGCGCGAACTGCACCTGGATCCGGATACCGGCGTCAACGAGATGTCGCCGGGCGATCCGGTCGGCAATACCGGCCCCGGCCCGGCCCTGTTCCAGGCCGAGGATGACTGGTCGAACACGCCGCGCAATTCGGCCTGTCCGTGCGGCTCCGGCAAGAAATACAAGCATTGCCACGGCACCCTCACACCGCAGCGGGCCTGATCTTTCAGGCCGCTTCGGCGGGCGCCGGTCCCACATAGGCAGATTGCGGACGGATGAGGCGTCCGGTGAGGCGTTGCTCGCGAGCATGCGCCAGCCAGCCGGCCGTGCGACCTGTGGCGAAGACCGCCGTGAACGCATCCGGCGGGAAGCCGAGCGCTTCCAGCAGCAGCGCGGTATAGAATTCCACATTCACATCCAATGGCCGGTCGGGCTTGTGCCGGTGCAGGATTTCGAGCGCTGCCTGTTCGACCGCTTCAGCCAGCTTCAGGCGTCCGGGCAGCAGATTCGAGCCTTTGGCCATGCGCCGGACGGCGGCTTTCAGCGCGTCGGCGCGCGGGTCACGAACCTTGTAGATACGATGGCCGAAACCCATCAGCCGGTCGCCGCGCGCAAGGGCCGCTTCGATCCAGGCCTCGGCATGGTCCGGCGTGCCGATCCCGTCCAGCATGGCGATGATCGGTCCGGGCGCGCCGCCGTGAAGCGGGCCTTTCAGCGCCGCGAGCCCTGCCAGGACCGAGGATGTGAGGCCTGACCAGGTCGAGGCGACGACACGGGCGGCGAAGGTCGAGGCATTCAGGCCATGGTCGGCGACGGTGACGAGATAGGTGTCGAGCGCACTGACGGTTTCGGGGGCCGCGACCTGTCCGTTCAGCATGTGCAGCATGTCCGCGGCATGCCCGCGGCGCGGGTCCGGTGCGAGGGGGGCCTGTCCGTCCCGCAAGCGCAGGAAGGCCGGGAGCAGGACCGCCGGAGCGGCCAGCAGGCGTGTCGCCGTGGCAAGGTCTTCCCCATCCGCGATCCGGGCCATGATGGCGCGCACGCCGTCCATGGGCGGCAAGGCCAGGATGCCGTCATCGATATAGTGCACGAGGCCGAACATTTCGCGGCGGGCTTGGCCAAGCTGGACCGCGAACGTGTGCGCGTCGGGCAGGTCGTCGAACAGGCCGCCAAACAGCAGCCAGGCGACATCCTCGAACGATTTCTGCCCGGCGATCTGGTCGAGCGAGAAACCCTTGATGACCAATATGCCGTGCGCTCCGTCAACCGAGGACAGGCGCGTTTCGGCGGCGATCACATCATCCAGACCCTGACTCATTCTCATTCCTCCTTGAATTTATGGTCTGGAGATCGGTGCCGGAGGGTGTATCGTCAATCTTGATCAATATAATCAATGTAAGGATGTGAGATGGCGTGGATCAGTTCGGCAGATGCCATTCGCCAGCTCGGTGTGCGGCCACAGACACTGTATGCCTATGTCAGCCGGGGCCGACTGGAAGCACGACCGGATCCGGAAGACCCGCGCCGCTCGCTCTACAGCGCCGAGGATATCGAGCGGCTGGCATCGCGCCGGTCCGGGCCGAAACGCGCCGCCGAGATTGCCCGCGCCTCGATCGCCTGGGGCGAGCCGGTGCTGACCTCGAAGCTGACAGTGATCGCAGAGGGGCGGCTCTGCTATCGCGGGGTCGATGCTATCGACCTGTCGCAGACAGCCACGCTGGAAGCGGCGGCGGCGCATTTCTGGGCGGCGGATTATGCCCCGCGCCCTGGCATGCCGCCGGTGCCCGAGGGCCCGTTGAAAGCGCGCCTGTTCACAGCGCTGGCTGCACGGGCCGGGGCCGACCCGCATGCACGCGGACGATCCCGCACCATGCTGGCGGCGGATGCGGCCATGGTGCTGGAAACGCTGGTCGATGCCGCGACGGGCGGCGCCGGCGACGGCCCCATCCATCAGCGCCTGGGAGCGGCCTGGGGGCTTGATCCCGACGGCGCCGACCTTGTGCGCCGGGCGCTGGTCCTGATACTCGATCATGAACTCAACGCCTCGACCTTTTCGGCGCGGGTGGCCGCTTCGACAGGCGCATCCCTGTCAGCCTGCGCGCTGGCGGGCCTGTCGACCCTGTCCGGACCGCTGCATGGCGCAGCCGTCGGCGGCGTGCTGGCATTCCTGAGTGAGGCGCAGCTTCTGGGCGCCAACGTCGCCGTCAGGACCCGCCTCGACGAAGGGCGCGCCCTGCCCGGTTTCGGCCATCCGCTGTATCCGGGCGGCGACCCGCGCGCGACCGAACTCCTGGCGCACTTCAAGGTGCCGGAAAGACTTGCCGGTATCCTGTCGGCAGTTGCCAATGAAAGCGGTGAGCACCCGAACGTGGATTTCGCCATCGCTGCCATGGCACAGCGCTATGCCCTGCCGGTGGACGCCGCCTTCAGCGTGTTTGCCATCGGGCGATCCATCGGCTGGCTGGGCCATGCCATGGAGCAGATCGAGACCGGCTCGCTGATCCGGCCCCGGGCGCGCTATGCCGGGGTGATGCCGGACCCGGCCGCACAGGCCTGACTTCACCGCGCCGGGGAACCCCTCGGCCCTTGCCGCGTATGGTTAATTCAACAGGCTAAGGGGCTGGACATGCGCAGAGACATTTTCTCAACGATACTGGCGGTGATCTGCATCGTCTTTCTCATCGCACTCGGGATTTTCTACGTCCAGGAAGGCTCGTTCGAGGGCGCAGGCGCCCGGATGGACGCGACCCTGTCAACGCTGCCGGAAGACGCCGCGAAGGCCGCCAATGAGACGGCGGAGAGCGCCGGCGACGTCATCGAGGACATCGCCGACGGCCCGGACAACAAACCGAACTGATTGCCCCGCCCGGCTCAGGCGTAGGACAGCACTTCGTATTCGATATTGTCATAGTCGTGAAAATAGAAGCGGCTGCCCGGATCATAGGTCTGGTGGGAATGGGTGACGAAGCCGGCATCAAGGATGCGGCGCTCGGCGGCAGCGAGATCGTCGACGATGACGCCGACATGGTTGAGCCCGCCCTGCACATTATAGGAAACCTGGCTGGGTTCGTCGGTCTCGCCCGGCGAATAGAGGGCGATGTAGGCGTCATCGGTGCCGACATGCGCCGTGGTGCCATTGCCCTTGGACGGGCCTTTCCAGCGCACATGCCAGCCGAAGATGCGCTCCAGCATGCGGGCGGTGCGGTCGATGTCGCTGACGGTGATGTTGACGTGTTCAAGTGTGCCTGTCGGCATGGGTCTGGTCCTTATCCTGAGGCGGGAAACGCCCGGCCTCCTGTTGATGGACCTTCTTGATAATTCCTCAACCTTACTTGAGGTCAAGCAATTATTTTGCTATCGCGGACACCATGAAAACCACCGACCTCATTCCCATCGGCCAGCTGGCATCGCGCACGGGCGTATCGGTGTCGGCGATCCGCTTCTACGAGGACAAAGGCCTGATCCGGGCGATGCGCAATGCCGGAGGGCAGCGCCGCTTCCTGCGCTCGGACGTGCGGCGCCTGTCCTTCGTGATGATTGCACAGCAGCTTGGATTCTCGATCACGGAGATTGGCGACCTGCTGTCGGGCCTGCCGCAGGAGCGCACGCCGACCAAGGCCGACTGGACGAAAATAAGCGCGCAGTTCCGGGAGCGGCTGGATGCCCAGATCGAGACACTGGAACTGATGCGGGACCGGCTGGACGTGTGTATCGGCTGCGGGTGCCTGTCGCTGTCGAACTGCGCTCTGTACAATCCGGACGACCGCGCCGCGCGGCTGGGCCCCGGCCCGCGCTTCCTGATGGAACGCGACGGCGCCGCGAAGGCAGCCGAGGCTTAGAGCATCCTGCGCGCAGGATGCTCCAAGTTCTTATTGGTCGCGGCGTGTTCCCGAAAACCGGTGCCCACTTTTCGGCCCGCCGCTCTAGCCTCGCCCCTTGCGCTTGTTGCAGACGGCATGGGCGAGCTGGAGATTGGTCTCATTGTCCGGCCCGCCGCGCGCGAGGGCGTGGATATGGTCAAAGGTCGGGCGCTGTTTCTTCCACACCGTGGCATGGCCGACCGTGAACCGTGTCGACGGCATGGGCTTGCCGCACAGGGCGCAATTGCCGCCCTGTGCCTGCCAGAGACGCTGGAACAGTTTCGTGGCCGGCGGGGCGAATTCCTGGCTCACAGGCCCTCCGGCACCGGCCAGCCGCGCCGGGCGCAGGCCGCGAGCACGGTGTTGCGCAGGAGGCAAGCAATAGTCATCGGGCCGACGCCGCCCGGCACCGGCGTGATATGCGCGGCCACGGTTTCGCAATCGGCAAAGTCGGCATCGCCGACGAGACGTGTCTTGCCTTCACCCTTTTCGGGTGCGGGCACGCGGTTGATGCCGACATCGACAATCGTTGCGCCGGGTCTGACCCAGTCACCCTTGACCATGTTCGGACGTCCGACGGCGGGTACGAGAATATCCGCCGTGCGGCAAACTGCGGGCAGGTCGGCCGTGCGGCTATGGGCGATGGTGACGGTGCAGTTCTCGGCAAGGAAGAGGAGCGCGGCCGGCTTGCCGACGAGGATCGAGCGGCCGATGACGACGACATGCTTGCCGGAGAGATCGTCGCCCAGCGCGCTTTTCGCGAGGATGACGCAGCCGACCGGCGTGCACGAGCGCAGGCCCGGCTTGCCGAGCACGAGCCGACCGGCGGACACTTCCGTCAGGCCGTCGACATCCTTGTCCGGATCGATGCATTCGATGGCGCGATGCTCGTCGAGGCCTTTGGGCAAGGGCAGCTGCAGCAGGATGCCGTCGATACTGGCGTCGGCATTGAGGCGGGCGATCAGGTCTTCGATTTCGGCCTGTGTGGCGCTGGCGGGCAGCTGGTGGTGGACCGAGACCATTCCGGCCTCTTCCGTGAGGCGGACCTTGGAGCGGACATAGACCTGGCTGGCGGGGTCATCGCCAACCAGGACGACCGCGAGGGCTGGCTGGCCGGGCAGCTGGCTCACGGCGCGGGCGACCTTCGCCCGCACCCCAGCAGCCACACCGGTTCCGTCGATCCGCTTCGCGCTCATTCCTGCATCATCCTCGCCAGTTCGTCCGCCAGGTCCGGCGGCCCGTCAATCTCGAGGCCTTTTAACCGGTTCTTGCCGCCCGTCACCACCCTGACGGCAGACTTCGGCAGCCCGAGGCGTTTGGCGAGCAGTTTTTCAACCGCCGCATTGGCCTTGCCGTCTTCAGGCACGGCGCGCACGCGCACTTTCAGGTAGCGGCGCCCGGCGGCATCCGTTTCGGGCCCCTCGATCCGGTCAGCCGACGCGTTTGGCTGCACGCGGACCGTGAGCCGGTGCATGCGCTAGAAGGGTGCGATCGTGTAGCCGTAGCGCACGATCAGGCGCTGCAGGAAGAAGATGAGGAGGAGAACAGCCATCGGCGTCAGGTCGAGGCCACCAAGGGGCGGGATGATCCGGCGGATCGGCGCATAGACCGGCTCGGTGATCCGCTCGAGACCGCCCCAGATGCTGCGCACCGTGGGATTTTGGATGGACAGGACCTTGAACGCCACCAGCCAGGACATCACGGCCTGGACGATGATGATCCATGTCGCGATGTTCAGGAGAAACAGGATGACGTCCAGTATTGCGCGCATGGAAAACTCTCCGGAAACAAGGTGACTTCAAAGTGACACTTAGGGCGTGTTGGCAAGGGGATGCAAGGTCGGCGGTGTCGCTTTACCCTGCGACATGGTTTGCATCGGGCCAGTGCCGGATTAGCTCTGGAAGGTGCCGCCGGGAGGGCAGACGGGGATGACAGAGACAGAAACACCGCTTCGCCCGCTCACCCGCCTGCAACAGGGCATGATCGCGCTGGCCATGGTCGCCATGGGCGCCGGCATGACAATCAATTTCGTGGTCGTGGCGCCGCTGGCCCGCAAGGCCGGCCTCACCGAGATCCAAGTCGCGGGAATCCTGACGCTTTCGACCGTGATCTACACGATCATGATTCCGATCTGGGGGCGGATCGCGGACCGGGTGGGCCGCAAGCGCGTGATGGTGTTTTCCCTGTTCGCCATGGGCCTCACCAACATGGCCTTCCTGTTCGCATTGAGCGCTGCTCTGGCGGGCGTGGTGACGGGCATGACGACATTCTTCCTGCTGGTGTTCGTCAGGATATGGTTCGGCCTGCTCTCGCCGGGCCTGCAACCCGCCTCAATGGCCGCGATGACGGACGCGACGACAACGATGACCCGCGCGGGCGGGCTTGGCATGCTGGGCGCGGCAATGAGCGTGGGCTCGATTCTCGGCCCGGCCGGCGCGGCGGTGCTGGCCCCGTTTGGCGCGCTGGTGCCGCTCTGGGGCACGATCATCCTCAACCTGGTCGTCGGGGTCATCCTGGCTTTCGTCCTGCCGCGCAGCCGCGACCGCGTGCGGGAAAGCCGCCGTCCGAAACCGCTCTCTTTCACCGATTCCCGCGTGCGACCGCACCTGATGTTCCTGTTCATCTATTTCGTGGCCATCGGGATGATCCAGCAGACCGTCGGCTGGTTCATCGAAGACCGGTACGAATTCGTCGACACGGCTGCCCGCACGGCGGGTGAAATGGCGGTCCTCTTCACCGGCATCATCTTTTCCTGCCTCGCCTTCTCGATGATCGTCGTGCAATTCGGCTATATCACGCCCCGCAAGCCGGATCCGCGCCGCATCCTGCCCATCGGGCTCAGCCTTGTGACCATCGGCTATGTCTGCGCTGACACGTTCCACCCTTTCTGGGCGATGTGCCTGAGCTTCCTTGTCGTGGGTGTCGGCGCGGCGCTGGCCGTACCGTCCGCCAACGCGCTCGGCAGCCTGTCGGTCGCACGCGAGGAACAGGGCTCGGCCGCTGCGCTTCTGGCAGCGGCCCCGCCTGCAGGGTTCATCTTCGGACCCCTGATCGGCGCCACGCTGTATTCGATCATGCCAAGCTTGCCGCTGGTGGCATCCGCGAGCGTTGTCGGCATATTGGCGGTCTATGCCTTCGTCGTCACCGCTCGCCGTCCGCTCAGCCCATGATGAAGGCGTTGAGCTTGTTGCCGTCCGGATCGCGGAAATAGGCGGCGTAGAATCCGCTGTCGCCGCGCGGCCCGGGCGGGCCTTCGTCGGTGCCGCCATGCGCCATGGCGATCTTGTAGAGGCGGTGGACCTGGTCCTTGTCCTTCGCCTGCAGGGCCACCATCGTGCCATTGCCGACCGTCGCCGGCTGGCCGTCGAAGGGCAGCGTCGCAGCGATTCCGGCCGGGCCATCCGGCGTGCCCCAGGCGATGAACGTGTCGAATTCCATCATCCGCGGCGTGCCCATTTCAGCGGCAATCGCGTCGTAGAATTCGGCGGCACGGGCGAGGTCGCTCACCCCCAAAGTTACGTATCCAATCATGTCCTTCTCCCCTATTGAGGAGAAGAACATATCATGAACACATAATTCCGGGCAAGTCCCTATTGGGCAGAAATGCCGCCGTCGACCGCGAGTTCGGCGCCGGTCACGAGCTTGCTCTCGTCCGAGGCGAGATAGAGCACCGCATAGGCGATATCGTCCGGCTCGCCGACCTTGCCGAGCGGGATCTGGCGGCCGAGTTTGGCGAGCGCCTTTTCCTCGCCGAACATTTCCTTGGTGCGGTCGAGGATCGGCGTGTTGATGAAGACGGGATGCACCGAGTTGGAGCGGATCTGGCCGCCGGTCTTGGCGCAATGCAGCGCGATGGATTTCGACAGGTGGCGCACGGCGGCCTTGGCCGTGTTGTAGGCCACATAATTTCCGCTCGCGATGATGCCGGCGATCGACGAGATATTGACGATTGAGCCGAGGCCGTGGTCGCGCATCAAAGGAATCGCATATTTGCAGCCGAGGAAGATGGAATCGACGTCGACCGTCTGGACCTTCTTGAACATGTCATAGGTCTCGTCCTCGACGCTGCCGAGCGAGCCGATTCCGGCATTGTTGACGAGCACGTTGAGTCCGCCCATCGCCGCATGCGCGGCTTTCAGGACCTCCTGCCACTGGGCCTCGTCAGTAACGTCATGCTGGAAGGCGAAGGCGGTGCCCGCGCCATGCGCGGCATTGATCTCGGCGGCGACCTTTTCGGCGCCTGCGCCATTCACATCCGTCAGCGTGACCTTGGCGCCTTCTTTTGCCAGCATCTTGCCGATGGCTTCACCGAGGCCCTGTGCACCGCCAGTGACGAGTGCCATTTTTCCCTGAACCCTGCCCATACCTGTTTCCTCTCAATTATTTCCGTGACCCTCTCCCTAGCAGGCGAAAGTGATGGGAGCCAATCTCATTCTTTCCGGAATCCGCTTGATGCGTGAGCCATTCGGAGTGATCCTGACGGACATGACGCAGGGCGCTGATCCTGACCGGGCAGAAGCCCATTTCCACCTGTTCGATACGGCCATCGGGCCGTGCGGCCTGGCGTGGAATACTGCGGGCCTCGTCCAGGTCCAGCTGCCCGAGGCCAGCGAGGCAGCGACCGAAACGCGGCTCGGCCGCGGCGCCTCGGCGACCTGGACCGACACGCTGCCCCGGTCGATCCAGGATTGCGCCGGGTGCATGCGCGCCTATTTCGACGGCGAGGCCGTGGACTTCACCGATGTCGCACTCGACATGAGCCGGGCGAGCGCCTTCAACGCCAAGATCTATACCGCCCTGCGCAAGGTCGGCTGGGGGCAAACGACCACTTATGGCGCATTGGCGAAATCGCTCGGCGACCCGCATGCCGCGAGGGCGATCGGGGCCGCGATGGGCAAGAATCCCTGGCCGCTGATCGTACCCTGCCACCGGGTGCTGGCGGCCTCGGGCAAGATTGGCGGCTTCTCGGCCTATGGCGGCCGGGCGACCAAGCGGCATATGCTGCAGCTGGAACGCGCCGATGCCGACGGGGCGGCGCCGATGCTGCCGGGCCTGTTCGACTGAATTCAGGCCTTGCCGTCCCGCTGCCTGCGCTGCGCCTCCCAGCGACGGCGCAGCGTCGCGACACGGTCCGGGTAGCGGCCCAGTGTTTCGGCCCGGCGTACGCGGTCGGTCCGGAAATGGCGGAAATCCTGGCGCAGTTCGCACCAGGCGGCGATGAGTCGGACCTGGTCCCAATAGGCGAGCAGGAAGGGCCATATGATGCGGCGCGTGACATTGCCCGTCTCGTCGGCATAGTCGATGGCCATTTTCGTCTGTCCACGGATCGCCTCGCGTACCAGCGCGACGTCGAAATTGTCTTTCGGGCGCTCACGGTAGCTGACCGGCACAAGGCCGGAATCGACGATCACCGGCTGCAATTCCCGCGGCACGGCAACTGTCAGCTTGGCGATCAGGTCGCGCGCGCCGCGTGACAAGGCGGCATCCCCGCGCGCGGCCACCCATTGCGCGCCGAGCACGGCGGCCTCCAGCTCGTCCGCCGTCAACATCAGCGGCGGCATGTCATACCCGTCTTCCAGCACATAGCCGGTGCCCGCCTCGCCCCGGATCGGCACGCGCTGGGCGATCAACTCGGCCATGTCGCGGTAGAGCGTGCGCAGCGAGACTTCCAGCTCTTCGGCCAGCGCCTGTCCGGTGACCGGCGCGCGGTGGCGGCGCAGGACCTGGATGATCTGGAAAAGCCGTTCGGTGCGTCTCATGCTTCTGACCCTACTGCCACGCTGCTGACACCATGCTGTCAGCAGGCCTCGCGTATCAAGCCCCTATCGCAACCACGATATGGAGACTGACAATGATTACGCTTTATGGATGGGGCCCGATGTTCGACTGTCCCTCGCCCAGCAATTACGTGATGAAAACGGATATCCAGCTGCAGATGCTGGGCCTCGACTTCGACCGCGCCACCGCCGACCTCGACGCGGTGTCCAAGCACAAGGCCCCCTATGTGATGGACGGCGGCACCCTCGTACAGGACAGCAATTTCATCCGGGCACACTTTGAAAGAAAGCTCGGACGGTCGCTCGTTACCGGCCTCAGCGACGAGGACAGCGTGACCAGCTGGGCGCTGGAACGCATGGCCGAAGACCACCTCGCCACCATCATGGCGATGGAACGCTGGCTGAAGGACGATAATTTCTTCAAAGGCCCGGCCCTGTTCTTCAGTGACGTGCCGGAAGAGGCCCGCGAAAGCGTCATGCAGGAGGTCCGTGACGGGATCGCCGCGAGCCAGTACGCCCGCGGCATGGGCCGGCACTCCGAAGCCGAACGCATGCAGCTGGCCGCGTGGGACCTGCAGGCCATCGCCATCCAGCTGGCTGGCCAGGACTATTTGTTCGGCGATACGCCGACGGTGGCAGATGCCAGCGTGTCGGCTGTATTGATCTCGTGCGCGACCGACTATTTCGACACGCCCCTGACGGGCCTCGTACGCGGGCATACGAACCTGGTCGGCTACATGGACCGGATGAAGGACCGCTATTTCGCGAAGAATCGCTGGCCCGTGCCTGAAATGGCGTGATCATGGCCGCCAGCAGGGAGGAGGCTCTGGCGTCCTCCCTGCCTTTTCCCCTCCCGATCGGTGAAATTCGCAACATCCTGTTCAGCCGGCATATACCGTCGCCGTGGTAACCAAATTGGATGCTCCGCAAGCTCATTGCCTCGCTCATCGCCCTCTATGCCATCGCCTTCGCGTTTGGCGCGCTGTCGGCCGTACGCTGGCCGTCGATCATGATGGTGGTCAGCTGGATGGTGCAGGACGATATCGCGAGCGGCCTTGATGCCGTCGACTGGCGGGCGCTGGGCATTGCCTATGGCGCGCCCTACCTGCTCGCCGCGCTGTGTTTCTATTGCTCTGCCGTGATGATTTCCGGCCGCCGCAGCGGCGGTGTGCTCTGGTATGTCATGGGCTTGTGTGCCGGGTTCCCGACGGTCTATCTTGTCAGCTTCGAAAGCGGCTGGTGGCAGGATCCGAGCATCGCTGAAGGCGCCGTGGCAGGGGCCGCGATCGGCGCTGTCCTGCTGCTCAGCGCCGTCTATGAACTTCGCAAGCGGGCGCCGGTCCGCGCGATGCAGCCCGCGACCGTTGCGCCAGCCGCCGCCGCGCCCGAGCCTGTTCCCGCCACCCCCTTGCCCGAGCCGGCGGTCGCCATCATCCGCCCCCGCGCCTCCCCGCCCAAACCCGTGTTCGTGCCTGCCGCCATTGCCCGCCAACGCGCGAGTTTCGCCGCGCATGGTCGCCGCATGAATGCCAAACGCAACGAGCAACGCAGCATCCGCCTGTTCTGATTGGTGATTGCCGATACTCCCGCTTCGTCCTAGCCTGGGGCAGAGGCCATGGGAGGCACGTCCAGATGAATACAAGAATGCTCGCCGCAGCTGCACTGTCACTGCTGTCTGCCTGGCTGTTATGGCAGGGCCTGTCGGCCGTGATCATGATTACCGGACGGGGCAGTCCGCTGGGCGACGCCCTGCTGCAACCCCCGACCAGCCTGATTCGCATCCTCGGCGCGTCGATCGTACTGATTGGCGCCCTCCTCGCCCTGGCGCAGCGCGCAGGCGGCGCATTGCTCGCTGCGGTCGGTACGGTGCTATTCCTCCTGCTGCCGGTCCTGATGGCTGCCTCCGGCGCGGATTCGGGCATGTGGATGGACGAGGCGATTTTCTCCGCGCTCCTGATCGGCCTGACAATTGCCCTTTTTGTGATCAAGCGGCGGAAAGCCTGAAAGCGCATCAGCCGCCGCATTGATTTCGCACCCAAAATGCCTAGGTTGCAGGCACTCGCCCTAGAGGCTCCTTCAGCAAGGCAGAAAATCCCATGTCAGAGACCTATGATGTCGTCATTATCGGTGGCGGCCCCGGCGGCTACAATTGCGCCATTCGCGCCGGACAACTCGGTCTCAAGACCGCCTGTATCGAGATGCACAGTAAGCTGGGCGGCACCTGCCTGAATGTCGGATGTATCCCGTCCAAGGCCCTGCTGCACGCGTCGCAGATGTATGCGTCGGCGCAGAACGACTTTGCCGGCATGGGCATCAAGGTCGGCAAGCTGGAACTCGACCTGCCAACCATGATGGCCCAGAAGGAAGAGGCCGTGGACGGCCTGACCAAGGGCGTCGAATTCCTGCTGAAGAAGAACAAGGTCGATCGCATCCACGGCAAGGGCAAGATTCTCGGCAAGGGCAAGGTGGAAGTCACCGATGCCAGCGGCAAGAAAACCGTGCTTGAAACGAAGAATATCGTGATTGCCACGGGCTCCGAGCCGACCAGCCTGCCCGGCATCGAGATCGACGAAGAGCGCGTTGTCACGAATACGGGCGCATTGTCGCTGACCTCCGTGCCGAAGCGGCTGGTGCTGATCGGCGCCGGCGTGATCGGTCTCGAGATGGGCTCGGTCTGGGCGCGGCTCGGTTCCGAAGTGACCGTGGTCGAATATCTCGACCGTATCCTGCCGCCCGCTGACGCAGAAGTGGCGAAAGAAGCCCAGAAGGCATTCAAGAAACAAGGCCTCGACTTCCGCCTCGGCATGAAGGTGACGGGTGTCGATAAACTGAAGAGCAAGCTGAAGCTCAGCATGGAGCCCGCCAAGGGCGGCGACAGCGAGACGATTGATGCCGATGTCGTGATCGTAGCCGTCGGACGCCGCCCGTATACGGAAGGCCTTGGTCTTGAGAGCATTGGCGTCAGCCCCGACAAGCGCGGCGTGATCCAGCCCGTGGAAGGCCAATTCAAAGTGGCCGACGGTGTCTGGGCGGTCGGAGACTGCATTCCAGGGCCGATGCTGGCGCACAAGGCCGAGGATGACGGCGCGGCGGTTGCAGAACTGATTTCCGGCAAGGCAGGCCATGTCGACTACAATCTCGTGCCGAGTGTCGTATACACGAATCCGGAGATCGCCTGGGTCGGCCAGAACGAGGAAGAACTGAAAGCCGCGGGCGTCGACTATGTCAAAGGCAAGTTCCCTTTCATGGCCAATTCGCGCGCGCGCACCAATCACGAGACCGTCGGCTTCGTGAAGATCCTCGCCGAAAAAGGCACTGACAGGATTCTGGGCGCTCATATGGTCGGCGTCGGCGTGGGTGAACTCATTGCCGAAATCTGCGTCGCGATGGAATTCGGCGCTGCGTCTGAAGACGTTGCCCGCACCAGCCATGCCCACCCGACGCTCTCCGAAGCCGTCCGTCAGGCGGCCATGGGTGTTGAAGGCTGGACGATGCAGATGTAGTCGGACTATGCTTCCGGCATGTACACGCATGCCGGAGCCGGGTGGAACATCAGGCCGTTCGTCAGGAACGACCGCGTGCCGTGCCTGCGCATTTTCCGGGACTGTCTTCGCGCCTTTCCGTGGCGGGGTGATTGGCAGGCCTTTTTGCCCGCCCTGCAAAACGCCTTTGCCAGCGCCCGCGTGCTGGTCGCCGCCGAGCCGTCGGCTGGCGTCATCGGTTTCCTTACCTTGAATGTCTCAACCGGCTATGTCGATCACCTGTTCGTGCAAGAGGACTGGCGCCTATGCGGCGTCGGGCGCGGCCTGCTTGATGTCGCCCGCACCGAGGCCGGACAGGCCCTCACCCTTGATGTCGACACGCAGAACATGCCGGCGCGTCATGCCTATGAAAAACTGGGCTGGCATGTGATGGCCGACGCGAAGCCAATGAGACCCGGCCAGCAGGTTCGGCTCATCAGTCCCTGACCCGGGGCCGCCTATTCAGCCGCCCGCATGAGCGATTGCATCCGGTCGAGCCATTTGACCCAACCCGCCCTGCCCTCGTCGGTGAGGAAAACCCGCGTCTGGGGCCGCTTGCCGACGAAGCGCTTCTCGATGCGGACATAACCTGCCTCCTCGAGTTTGCGCAGATGGGTCGACAGGTTGCCGTCGGTCGCGCCCACCCTGGCCTTCAACTCGCCGAAGACAGCCGGGCTGACCGAGGACAGGTAGGCCATGATTCCGAGCCGGAGACGCCCGTGGATGACATCGTCGATGTCATTATGGTCAAAGGGATTTTCGCTGCTCATGGCGGATCAGACCGTTTCCGACGGTTCGCCGCGCAGGAGCAGAACCCCCGGGAGGAAGACGGTGAGAAAGGCAACAAAGGCGCCGAGCAGCCAGAGGGCGTTGGAGCCCATGAAGAAGACGGCGGCGGCGACACTGGCAATGGCGCCCCAGCCAGCCATTGTCAGCACCTTGTTGCCGGCGATGACGCCCGAGGTGAGCTGAGACAATCCATAGACGCCGAGCACGAGCGGCACGGACCAGACAAAGGCTTCACTGGCCTGGCCATCCGCAAATGAGCGAAGGATCGCGCCTGAGAAAAAGGCGAACAGCGTAATCCCGGCGCCGGTCCAGACAAGTCCGGAGACCTTGTTTCCAGTCGATGCCGCACCGGGCTTGCTGGTCGGGAAGGTGATGTGCAGCAGCTTGTACCCGCCGAAGCCAATAATCGCGTAGGCGCTCCACATCCATGCGAACGCGATGGGCTGCAGCCCCATCAAGCCTTCGGTGATGGCATAGTGCCCGACATAGGCCAGCGTGGTCAGGCCGCCCCACCAGGCAAGGAAGCGGCCGCCAAGCAGCGGCGCATTCTGGCCGGCCTCGGCCATGTCTCGCAAATAGGCAAGGTCGTCGGTCAGGGATTGTTGGCTCATTTGTTTGCATCCTTATTTCACTTTGTAATGAAAAGTAGTTTGTTATTATCGCCATGTCAATCCGGTCGCGCCCTGCCGCGCTCCCGTGCCCTCGCCATTGAGGAAAAACCCCGTTAAGCGAGGACATGACCGAGATGCCTGCTGCAGATCCTGAAACCCTTTATGCTGCGCCCGCCAAATGGGTTGCCTCCGGCGCCGGGGCGCAGGGCAACCTGTTCCTCACCGGACGCGCGGGCACCGGCAAGACCACGATGCTGCGCAAGTTCCTTGCCGAAGCCGGTGAAAAAGCTGTCGTCCTCGCACCGACAGGTGTGGCGGCGATGAATGCCGGCGGCCAGACGATCCATTCCTTCTTCAAGCTGCCGCCGCGCCTGGTCGAGCCTGCGGATATCAAACGGCTGCGCTCGACCCGCCTGATCAAGGCGGTGGAAACCGTAATCATCGACGAGATTTCGATGGTCCGGTCCGACATGCTGGATGCGATCGACCGCAGCCTGAAACTCAACCGCATGTCGAAGCGTCCGTTCGGTGGCGTACGGATGATCCTGTCCGGCGACCTGCACCAGTTGCCCCCCGTCGTGTCCAACAGCGAGGCGCCGATCCTGGAACAGCGCTATGGCGGCAGCTATTTCTTCAATGCGCCGGCCTTCAAGGATGCCGAGTTTGCCCTGCTGGCGCTGAAACACGTGTTCCGGCAGGAAGACCCGCGCTTCCTGGCGCTGCTGGGTGCGCTGCGCACGGGCCGCGTCACGCCGATGGACGAGGCGGTGCTGCGCAGCGTGGTATCCTCGCGTAGCGCTGTCGATGCGTCCGAGACCCATGTCGTGCTGACGCCGAACAATGCCAATGCCAACAGGATCAACCAGGCGCGCCTGGCCGGCCTCACGACAAAGCCGAAAGTCTTTCCCGCCGAAGTTCAGGGCCAGTTTGACGAAAAATCCTATCCGACCGAAGCCGACCTCGTCCTGAAGGAGGGCGCGCGGGTCATGCTGATCCGCAACGATCCCGAAGGGCGGTGGGTCAACGGCTCACTCGCAATTGTCGAAGGCTTTTCCGACAAGGGCGTCATCGTGTCGATCGACGGCCGCGCCTATGCGATCGAGCCGTCCGCATGGGAAAAGTACCGCTATGACCTCGACCCCGAGACCAAGAAGGTCAAACGCGAAGTGGTCGGCACGTTCAAGCAGATGCCGCTGCGCCTGGCCTATGCCGTGACAATCCACAAGGCCCAGGGCCTGACGCTGGACAAGGTGTTCATCGATTTCGACAGCGGCATGTTTGCTCACGGGCAGGCCTATGTCGCCTTCTCGCGTGCCCGCACGCTCGAAGGGCTCGAGATCAGCCGCGAACTGCGCCCGCGTGATCTCGTGCTCGACCGCGAGGCGTTCGCGTTCGGCAAACTCGAAACAATCGAAGATACCGACGCTTATCTCCTGGCCAGGTTTGCCAAGGAAGACAGTGCGCTGATCTAGGCGATCACGCCAAACGACTTCAGGATCAGCCGGATACCGAGGATTTTCCGAACCAGCGGGCGAAGACACGGCTGGCGAAATCGGCTTTGTCCGCTGGTGCATCAGCGGGCGGGAGCGTTGCAGGAGGCATGGGAAAGGCGAATGCGTCGGTCCGTTCCTGACGCATACTGAGCTCGGCCTCAAGGAAAGCCTGGGCTTCAGGGGAGAGATCTCCCGACGGATGCGCAGGTCTCCCGAAGACGCCAGCCGACGCGCTGTGTGCTTTTTTCTTACCAAAAGTCGCCATACGGTGTCCCTCCGTTTGGCGCCTTTTTTACACGTGAGGTTTTAGTATCCCGTGGACCGTGATGGGACAATTTTCCCGACAGCGTTAACTGAATCGATCAGGCGAGCTTGCGAATTTCCTCAGCGAGCTGGCGATCATTATCGGTCACGATCTTCTCGAGCACGTGAACCCGTTCTTTCAGCCGGTCGATATCGGCCTGCATGCGCACGACATCCTTTTCCGAGGCCGCGTCTGCCTGCTGGTTCTGCTTCATCTTGAAATAATTCTTCAGGACCCCGGCGCCGACTGAAATCAGCACGATGATCACGACCATCTGAAATGGATCCATTTGAAGCGCCTCCAAGCATTATCGATATTCGATATATGGGCAGAATGCCGCCCGTTGCAAGACCTATTATTGTCCGGTCGATCCGAAACCGCCAGCCCCGCGGTCGGTTTCATCCAGGCCGCCGACCTGTTTCCAGCCGAGTTGCGTGACTGGCGCCAGCACCAGCTGGGCAATCCGCTCACCGCGCGCAATGGTGAAAGGCGCTTCCCCAAGATTGACCAGGATGACCTTGATCTCGCCGCGATAGTCGCTGTCGATCGTACCCGGCGTGTTGAGGCAGGTGAGGCCATGCTTGGCGGCGAGGCCGGAGCGCGGGCGCACCTGGATCTCGTAGCCTTCGGGGATCGCCACGCTGAGGCCGGTGGGCACCATGGCCCGCGCGCCCGGCATCAGGACCAGGGCATCGTCGGCCGGCACAGCCGCACGCACGTCCATCCCGGCGGAACCGGCAGTCTCATAGGCGGGCAGGTCGAGCCCCTCGAAATGGGGCAGCGGACAGATATTCACGGTGACTTTTTTCATGGTCGCAGGCGTGTTTGAGTCGCGCGCCTGAGTCAAGCCAGCGGGCGCGCAAGATAAACGACTTCCTTCGTGTCGTCGGCATAGCTGCGCCGACCGATCTCCCGGAAGCCGAGGCGGTCATGGAATCGCAACGAGCCAGGATTGGGCGGGCGCAGGTTCACTTCGCAGGTAATCCATGACGTCTTTCCGGCATAAGCGTCGAAGGCGGCGGCATAGAGCGCCTCGCCGATCCGCTGCCCGCGCGCCGTCTCGGCAATGGCGATGCGGTCGACATAGATGAAATCGTCGCCCCAGGCTTCGAGCCAGCGGAGATTGGCGCTGGTATATTCCATCGTGCCGGGCGGCAGCAGGTTGATGAAACCCAGCAGCCTGCCCGAGTCATCGACGGCGACGCGGGCGTCGCTGAGACCGAGCCAGGTCCCCAGCGAGTCCTGAGTCTCGTCGCCGACACCGGGCACGCCGGCCTGGTTGATGACATGGAGGGCGGGCAGGTCGGACGGTTCATAAGCGCGAATGATCATAGCGGGCGAGTGCGTCAGCCGCGCCCGCGAGTCAAGCCACGCACCTATTCCGCAGCGAGCCGCACGCCACCATCGTCACCGGCCAGTTCCGCAGCGATCCTGCTGGCAAGGCGGCGGGCGACGTCGTCCTTGCCCATGCGCGGCCAGTGCTCCGATGCATCCTGCGAGATCAGCAGGACTTCATTCTCGGCGCCGCCCATGACATCGCCGGACACGTCATTGGCAACAATCCAGTCGCAGCCCTTGCGGTCGAGCTTGGCGCGGGCAAAGTCTTCGACATCATGCGTCTCGGCGGCAAAGCCGATGACGAGGCGCGGCCTGTGCTTGCGCTTGTTCGACAGGGTCTTGAGGATATCCGGGTTCTCGGCAAGTTCCATCGAAGGGGCCTCGCTGCCGGCGCCCTTGATCTTGAGCTTCTTGGTGGCGGCCCGGGCCGGGCGCCAGTCAGCGACGGCCGCGACGGAGACAAACACATCGGCCGGCAAGGCCTCTTCGCAAGCCTTCAGCATCTGGCGTGCGGTCTCGACCTTTACCAGCGTCACACCGCGCGGCGGCGCGAGCGAAACGGGGCCGGATACGAGTGTGACACTCGCGCCTTGCGCGGCGAGCGCAGCAGCAATGGCATAGCCTTGGCGACCAGAGGAATGGTTGGAGAGATAGCGCACGGGATCGAGCGGCTCACGTGTCGGGCCAGCCGTGACGAGTGCGTGGAAACCGGACAAGGCTCCCTGCCCCTGGCCTTCAAGCCGGGCTTCGATGGCCGCAACAATGGCAGGCAGTTCCGGCAGGCGCCCGGGACCGAACTCGCCGCAAGCCATGGCGCCTTCGTCCGGCTCCATCACGGTGACGCCATCGGCGCGCAGCTGGGCGACATTGCGGATCGTGGCCGCGTACTGCCACATGCGTACGTTCATGGCCGGCACCATGAGCACCGGCTTGTCGGTGGCGAGCAGCATGGTCGAGGCGAGATCATTGGCAAGGCCCGCATTGGCCTTGGCCATCAGGTCTGCCGTGGCCGGGCAGACGACGACAAGATCGGCCGAGCGCGAAAGCTGGATATGGCCCATCTCGGCTTCTTCATCGAGATCGAACAATTCGGTATAGGCCTTGTCGCCGGACAGGGCGGACACAGAGAGCGGCGTCACGAATTCCTGGCCTGCCTTGGTCACGATGCAACGGCTCGCAATGCCGCGCCGGCCCAGCTCACGGATAAGCTCAAGGCTTTTATAGGCGGCAATACCGCCGCCGATGACAAGGAGGATGCGTTTCTGTTCCATGGACCTTCAGATAGGTTGCTGACGCCTTCTTAGCGCAAATTCCTTGCACAAACCCCACAAAACCCCGTGAAAGCGCGGGAACTGGTAAAGAATTGGGCCGATTCAGTCAGTATTCCGGCGGGCCCGGACGGCGCGAACCGACCGTGGCGCATAGACGATCACGGTCTTGTAGGGATTGCGCGGGGGTTTCTTGAGGCGGATCACGGTCTTCCCCGTGAGGGACGGGTCGGCATTGGCGGTGCCTGCCTTGCCAGCCTGCGTGACCGAACCGCCCCGGAAGACGCGGATGCTGCTGGATGACTGATCGCGTTGGGGGGCGACGGTGATGATCCGAGCCTGACTGGACGCGGTGGCAGCTGTGCGGCCCGGTCCGCCCAGCAGATCGGGGGCCGACCAGACGGCCGATTGCGGGAACAGGCCGGCGTGTTCTGCGGGAGTTCCGACACGGATGAGGTCGCGAGCCAGCGCCTCCGGTGCCAGCAGGATAAGGCTCGCAGCGGCAAACAGGAATGGCTTCATGACGCGTCCCTTCCGACTCGGAAAGGCAAAGCGTACTGCATTCGTTAACGCGGATTAAGGACTTACACCCTGCGCGGGAGTGATGCCTGCGGATTACGCCATTGGCGGCCGGTCAGCCGATACTGACGACGCCGGCATAGGCGATCAGGGCGAGAATGGTGACGAGGCCGAACCATCCCCACCAGGGGGCAAAGCGGTCGCGCGGGGGTGGCAAGGGGGTGGCGGGTCCATCGAGCGAGGCCTCGAACCGGTCCATGACTTCCGGCAGGCGTTTCAGCCGGTTCGTCACTTCCCTCAGGTTGCCGCTGATCAGGCGCGCGGCGCCTTCCGGTCCGAAACTGCGCCGTACCCATGCACCGACAACCGGCTCTGACGCGTTCCAGATATTGTGGCCGGGATCTATGGCGCGGGCGACGCCCTCGACCTGGACCATGGTTTTCTGGAGGAGGACGAGTTCCGGGCGCATCGCCATGCCGAACGTGTGCGTATAGTCGAACAATTGGAGAAGCACCCGGCCCATGGAGACCTCTTCAGCCGGCTTGCCATGCACCGGCTCGCCAATTGAGCGCAGGGCCTGTGCGAAGTCGCCGACGGACTGTGTCGACGGCACATAGCCCGCCTCGAAATGGACTTCGGCGATCCGCGTATAGTCGCGTTTCAGGAAACCCCAGAGGATTTCAGCGAGGAACCGCCGCTCGGTCATGCCGATACGGCCGATGATGCCGAAATCGACGAGGGCGACCTTGCCTTGCGGCGTGATGATGATGTTGCCTTCGTGCATGTCGGCGTGGAAGACACCGTGCTCGATGGCATGGGTGAGGAAGCCGCGCGTGATGTCATTGGCGAGCGCGGCCCGGTCGATGGCGGGATTGGCCAGCGCGGCCGGATCGGTCAGCGGTGTGCCTTCCACCCAGTCCGTCGTCAGCACGCGCCGGCCTGTACGATCCCAGTCGACTTTCGGGACCTGGAAATAGCCGCTCTTTTCGCTGAGCTCGCGCATCTCGTCGGCGCCGCCGGCTTCGAGGCGAAGATCGGTTTCGCGCATCATGGCGGCAGCGATGGTATCGGTGAACGCAATGGGCTTCAGCCGGCGGCTTTCGACGGACACGCCTTCAATCGTGCGCGCGGCCCGCTTCATGGCAGACAGTTCGCGGGTCAGCTGGCCTTCAATACCGGGCCGCAGGATTTTCACCGCGCGAGCGCCGCCTGCCGTCTCCATCCTATGGACCTGCGCAAGCGAGGCGGCGGCAATTGGCGGCCCGAGATCGGGGAAGAGACGGTTCGCCTCTTCAAGACCAAATTCCTCGACCAGTGCGGCGCGGGCCAGTTTTCCCGAGAAGGGCGGCAGCTTGTCTTTCAGGCGGCTGAGATCGGTCGTCACTTCGGAGCCGAATACGTCCGGGCGCGTCGCGAGGAACTGGCCGAGCTTGATATAGGCAGGACCGAGCTTCTCGAGGGCGCGGGCGAGGCGCTCGCCGGGTCGCCCACGGGCTCCGCCGCCGAACACGCGCAGCACGCCCCCGGCAATGCGCGCCGGGACCGGCAGGCGCGACTGGTAGTCCGCTGGCAGGATCACGTCATGCCGGGCCAGCGACGTGCCCGCCCGCATCAGGCGCAGATAGTCGGATACGGCACCCATCAGCGAGCGCTGTCCGGACGGGAACCATCCCGGAGACTGGTGCGTTGTGGACCTGATACTAACAAAACAAGGGGCCTGTCATGGCTGACTCAAACACGAATTCGAACGGCTTTCTGTATTTCCTGGTGGGAGCGATCCTGGTGGGCATGGTGGGTTTCGGCGTGTACTATTTCACGCAGGACAACAGCGCCAATGCCGATCTTGAAATCTCTGTCAGCGAAGACGGCATCAAGGTCGATGGCAACTAAATGATTCCGCATCAGACCGCCCAGCCAAAGTGCAGGGCGGCGATGCCGCCGGAAAAATTGGTGACGGATACGCGGGCAAAGCCCGCGTTTTCCATTTCAGACCGGAAAGTTTCCTGATCCGGGAACTGACGGATCGATTCCACGAGATACTGGTAGCTCTTCTTGTCGCCCGCAACCAGGCTGCCAAGGCGCGGGATGACGTTATAGCTGTAGGTGTCATAAGCGGCCTGAAGCGCCGGCGCAGTCATATGGCTGAATTCCAGAATGCCGAGGCGCCCGCCCGGCTTCAGCACGCGGCGGAATTCCTTCAGTCCGGCGACCCGGTCTGCGAAATTGCGGATACCAAACGAGACCGTGACCGCATCGAACGTGCGGTCCGGATAGGGCAGGTTCTGGCCATCGGCGCAGACCCAGTCGAGCCGGCCTTCCCATTTCGCATTGTCGGAGCGCGCCTTGCCGGCCTCCAGCATGGCATCATTGATATCGCAGACAATGGCCGTGGCCTTGTCGGCAATGCCGCGCCGCTTGCCCGCCTTGTCGGCCAGTTCGAGGAAGGCCCGCGCCAGTTCGCCCGTGCCACCCGCCACATCCAGGTGGCGTTCGCCCGGCTGGGGGTTCAGCTTGTTCATGGCGTCATGCTTCCAGAGGCGATGCACGCCGGCGGACATGAGATCGTTCATCAGGTCGTAACGCGAGGCGACCGAGCGGAATACGCCCTTCACCCGGGCGACCTTCTCGGACTCCGTCACCTCCTCGAACCCGAAAGAGACCTTGCGCTCTGTTTTCGTCTCTGACATGCGCGCCACCATAGTTGCCCTCACTGCCATAGGCTATATGCGATAAGAATGCCTGAATTACCTGAAGTCGAGACAGTTCGCCGCGGACTCGCCCCTGTCATGGAGGGCCGGACGATCCTGTCCCTGCTGCAGAACCGGCCCAACCTGCGCTTTCCCTTTCCCGACCGGTTCGCCGAACGCGTCAGCGGCGCGCGGATCGAGCGGCTGGGGCGGCGCGCGAAATTCCTGACGGCCGATCTCTCGACTGGCGAAGTGCTGGTCATGCATCTTGGCATGACGGGGCGGTTCACCGTGGGCGGCGGGGCGACGGCGGACTTCCACCACGCGACGGGCGGGGACACGCGCCATGACCATGTGGTCTTCCATATGGAGGATGATCACACCGTTACCTATAATGATCCGCGCCGTTTCGGTTTCATGGAGCTGTGGCCCGCCGCGACGTTCGAATCCTATCCGCGCCTGATCGCGATGGGACCGGAGCCGCTGTCGAATGGCTTCTCGGCGGCCTACCTGGATACGGCGCTGAAGGGCAAGGCGACACCGATCAAGGCGGCCCTGCTGGACCAATCCATCATCGCGGGCCTCGGCAATATCTATGTCTGCGAGGCGCTCTATCGCGCCCGCATATCCCCCAAGCGCAAGGCTGCCAGCATTCCCGGCCAGCGTGCCGCGCGGCTGGCACCGGCGATCAACCAGGTGATTGCCGAGGCGATCGATGCGGGCGGGTCGTCGATTTCCGATTTTGCCAGCGCCCGCGGCGAGCTGGGCTATTTCCAGCACCGGTTCGACGTCTATGACCGCGAGCACAAGGCCTGCAAGGCATGCGGGGCCAATGTGAAACGGATCGTGCAATCCGGGCGGTCGAGCTTTTTCTGCAGCACCTGCCAGCGTTAGCGGCCCGCCTTGAGTCCCAGCCGCCAGAGCGGTGCGCCGAGGCCGCCTGAGACCATGGCCGCCAGGACCTGCGGGCCGGGCCAGACGCGGCTGACGGGCGCGGCGAGCCAATCGCGCAGCCAGGGCAGGACACGCGAGTCCGATTGGTAGACAGGCGTGAACAGGAAACTCATCAGTTGGAACAGGCGCACATGGCCCGCGCGCATGCGAGCATAGTCCGCCAGTGCCTCGCGGACGTCCTGCTTGCGGCCAATGGCGCGGGCGAGCGCGCAGGCATCGAGCAGGGCCATGTTGGCCCCTTGCCCCAGTTGCGGGCTGGCGGCGTGCCAGCTGTCCCCGAGGTGGACCATGCGGCCTGACACGGCGGGCCAATGCGTCCGGTGGCTGTAGCGGGCAAAGGTGAGCTCGGCGTGGGTCTTGAGGGGAGCAAGGAGGGGTTCGGTCTCCGGCCACAGGGCGAGCGCCGCATCCCGCCAATGGGTCAGCGGGGCGGTGCGCCAGGCCGCATGCTGGTCGCCGCGAATGGACCAGAAATAGGTGACGGTCTTCGGCGCGCCTTCGGTAACGCTGCCGGACGGCATGACGCCCGCCATGCGGCTGGCGGCCTCGTAGCGCTGCTCGAGCGCGTCTTCGTGAAATGCGCCGGACTTCGGCCAGGGCAGCGTCGCCCAGAGGGCGCCATAGGGCAGGTCCCGGCGCGGCGATGACGCCAGCACCGACCGCACGCCGAGGGCATCGACGACCAGGTCGAATGGCCCGTGTACGCCGCCGCCGGAATCGACGAGCGTGGCGTCGTTCGGATTGGCGGCCGTGATACGGGTCGATGGCACGAGGCGCACGCCGGCGGCGAGCGCTGCGCCATGGACGAGATTGAACAGGGCCGGGCGCTGGATCGACACGCCCATCAGGCCGGGCCTGAGCGACTCATAGCGCACATCCAAGACGGTGCGACCGGACGGATTCGACAGGCCATAGAGGCGGCGAATGGGGGCGCCGAGGGCTTCGGCCCCTGTTCGCAGGCCGAGTTCATGCAGGATCGTGAGTCCGGTCTCCTGCAGGATCAGGCCGGAGCCGACCGGCCCCGCGATCTCGAACTGGTCGAACACGGTGACGCGATGGCCTTCGCGGGCCAGGAAAGCCGCAGCTGCGAGGCCGCCGATGCCGGCGCCCGCAATGCCGATGCTGAGCGGCGTCGCCAAATCCTATCGCCTCCCTTTAGCGCCGTGCCCTTGGCATCGGCGCCACCCTAGGCGAGGGTTGCTGGCAGCAGCAAGAGGATGGCCGGCCATGGCAGGTGCAGCACTGATTATCGGCGCGGGCGACGCAACGGGCGGCGCGATTGCGCGAGCGTTCGCGAAAGAAGGCCTGACGGCCTGTGTGACCCGGCGGGCGCGGCATCTCGACCAGCTGGAAGGCCTGGTGGCGCGCATCGAGGCAGACGGCGGCAAGGGCCGTGCATTCGGCGTCGATGCGCGCGACGAGGAGCAGACCGTCGCCCTGTTCGACCAGATCGAGGCCGAGGTCGGCCCGCTGGAAGTCTGCGTGTTCAATATCGGGGCGAATGTGCGCTTCCCGATCCGCGAGATGACGACGCGCGTCTACCAGAAGGTCTGGGAGATGGCGGCGTTTTCAGGCTTCCTTGCCGGGCGTGAGGCAGCGCGGGTGATGGTGCCGCGCGGGCGGGGGACGGTGATCTTCACGGGCGCGACAGCGGGCGTTCGGGGCGGCTCTGGCTTCTCGGCCTTTGCCGGCGCCAAGCATGCGCTGCGGGCGCTCGGCCAGAGCATGGCGCGCGAGCTGGGACCGCAGGGCATCCACGTCGCGCATGTGGTGATCGACGGGGCGATCGACAGCCAGTTCATCCGCGACACTCTTCCGGATGCCTCTGACCGCAAGGAGCGGGACGGCCTGCTGCTGCCGGACGAGATTGCCAAGAACTATGTCTGGCTGCACGGCCAGCACCGGTCAGCCTGGACCCATGAAATGGATCTCAGGCCGTGGTGCGAAACATGGTAGCGAGAGCGGCCTAGAAGACCGCTTTCACCGTATCCTCTTCCATCATCTGCTGGCGCACGAGCGGGATGGGCGGGCCGCCATAGGACAGGAATTCGTCGTGGAACGCCTTCCAGCCGGAACGCGGATCATCCGGGAAGTGTTTCGCCGTCCAGTCATCGCGCAGCTTGCGGATCATCAGCTTGCCCATCGTATAGTTGAGATAAGCCGGGTCATAGGTGCCGCGGGCGGCCTGCTGGGTGGCATTGCCGGCATCCTGGTAGCATTCATTGCGGAACAGGTCGTAGCTTTCCTCAACCGTCATGCCTTCGGCATGGAGCCCTATGGCGGAGAGGTAGCGGCAATCGCGCAGCAGGGCGTTGGACAGCTGGCCGACATGGGTCTCGGGGTCGCCGTCATGCAGGTCCGCATCATACATCATTTCTTCGGTATAGTGGGCCCAGCCCTCGGCGAAGGCATAGCCGACGAAGAGCTTGCCGAGAACGGACTCCGCCCGGTTCGAATGCAGGAAGTTCAGGAAGTGGCCCGGCCAGACTTCGTGAACGCTGGTGAACATGAGGTCCATCTTGCCGGGCACGTAAGCGGCGCGGGTTTCCTCATCCCAGGCCGGGTCCGGCGGGGAGATGTAATAGACCGATGGCAGGCCGGTCTCGTAGGGCCCCGGAATGTCGATATAGGCCGAGTTCTGCCGGTTGTAGGGCGGGGATTCCTCGACCTGCGCCTGCTCAGTTCCCGGGATGGAGACGATATCGTTCTCGACAAGGAAGGCGCGTAGTTCCGGCAGTTGCTCACGCGCTTCCTCGACCGGGCCGACTTCAGGCTTGTTCGATCCCATCTTCACCATGCAGTCGCCCAGCGACAGGCCGGGAGCATAGGCCGTGCAGGCCTCTTTCAGGGCGTCCTGGTTGCGTTTGAGATCAGCCTCGCCAATCGCTTTCAACTCGGCCAGCGGCACGTCGACCGCTTCCGTGAGACGAACCATGTCGGAGAATTTCCCGGCGCCGAGGGCGAAGCCATCCTTCGTTGCCGGGACAGAGCCAATATAGTCGGCCAGATGTTGCATCGCGACGGACGCGGCGGCGGTTGCAGTATCGAACTCGGCCTGCAGGGCCTCGTCCTTCACCTCGGCGAAGGCGGCCTTGGCATCGCCGGAATAATAGTCGGCAAAGCCGCCAAAGCTCGCCTGGCCGTATTTCAGATAGGTTTCCGGCAGGGGCAGCTTGAGGTTCGCCTCGATCTGGGCGGCGGCAGCCGGCACGTTTTTCGCGTATCTGATGAAGGCCTTCATCCGCGTTTCGGCATCGGCATAGGGCCGCGCGATATAGACGTTGGGGTCAAGCGCGCCGGAATAGAAATCGGGGTTCTTGTGGGGCCAGTCGGCTTCCGTCAGCCAGAAAAGCTCGCCCTGGAGGACATGGATCAGGTAGGTGCGCTCGTACTTGTCATTGGCCGACAGGTCGGCATCATCGATGGCTTCGGCCGCCGCGATGGCCTGTTCGCGCTGATCGATCGCGAACTTCAGGCCGGACGGCGACCAGTCGGGCAACTGGCCGTCGAATTCGTGGCGGCCCTGATAGATGGCGAAATCCGGATTGACGGGAAAATAGGAGTCGAGGAAGTCAGACAGGTAGGCCCCCCAAGCCGTGCTCGTGTCGATGGCCATGGGGTCGGCCGCAATGGGCGTCGGTGTCGGCACTTCAGCCGCTGGCGCGGGCGCCTCGACATAGAGGTCGGGCTCCTCGCCCGCCATCTGGGTGGTGCAGCCCGTGGCAACGAGTGCCACCAGCGAGGCGGCCATCATCAATCCGTGAATTTTCATGGGACTTCCCTCTCATCATCCGCGCGCGGACGCGCCTGCGTTCTTGTTTAACTGACACATACCCGGCAGAATGTGCCAGTTACATTTCCCGGAATTTTGCAGTTGAAGAGCGCGCGCTAGACCATGCCGCCATCGGTGGGCAGGCCGAACAGGATGCGGCCGGTCAGTTCCCATGTCGATGGGGCTGTCACGATATGCTGCGTGATGGCATGGGCGTCGCGGAAACGGCGTTGCAGGTCGGATGCTTCGAACAGCGCCGCGCCACCGCCAAGGTCGTAGAGCGTGCGGCAAATGTCAGCGCCAGTGCGGGTCATATGGGTGCAGGCCATGCGCAGGGCGGCGCGGCGCTCCATCGGGATGGCCCCCGCCTCTGTCGCGACAGCCCATGTCTTGTCGATCTCGTCGAAGAGATAGGCGCGCGCCGCGCGCCAGGCCGCCTCACATTTTGCGAACTCGGCCTGCATGGTCTGGCGTTCGGCGAGGGTCTTGGACGAGCCTTGCGACTTCTTGGCTGTGGCCAAAGTGGCAAAGGCATCCAGCGAGCCGCGCGTATTGCCCAGCGCAACCGCGCAGACGCCGAGCGACAGGAGACCGAAGGCCGGGAACTTGAACAGGGCACCCTTTTCGTGAGGCTGGTCAGCCACGAGCGAAACCGACCGCCCCTTTGGCACGCGAATGTCCTTTACCTCGAAATCGCCCGAGCCCGTGCCTTTCAGGCCCATGACATGCCAGGTGTCGAGCAGGGTCGCGTCCGACGCCGGGAAGACCATCATGCGGGCATCCGGCGCGCCGCTGGGAAGGCGCTTCATCTCGCCATTTTCCCAGATCGTGCAGCCGCCGGAGAGCCAGGTGCAATTGGCCGAACCAGACCCCCATTGCCAGCGGCCGGTCACGAGGTAATGGTCGCCCTCATCGACGGCCTTGCCCATGGGCGCGAACACGCCGCCGGTGATGGTGTCAGGGTCGGAATAGATCTCGCCTGCGGTGGCCGGGTCCATATAGGCCGCGTTCATCGCGGTCGTGGCCCCGATCATGGCGCACCAGCCCGCGCTGGCATTGGCCGTCGCCACTGCTTCGACCGTTTCAACAAAATCGTGCGGCGCCAGTTCCAGACCGCCAAAGCTTTTCGGCGTGATCATGCGGAACACGCCCGCCTTGGCCAGTTTCGCGGCGAGGTCTGCCGGCAGGCGGCGCACCTCTTCCATTTCGGCCGCGCGGGCGGCAAGCTCCGGCGCGAGGGTGCGGACATTGGCGAGGAGGTCGGTGGGCATATGTGTGTCGGGCATCAGCGAAGACTAGACGGTATTGCGGGCCCGTCAAAGCGTCGGTTCGTCATGATACCTGGGCGGGGCCGCATGGCGCCATGACATGGTGAGGGCTGAGCGCAGCGTGGCTTCATCGCATGCCGAAAGCCGGATCGACGTTGCGCCCTTGTCGCCCCATTTATTGGGCACCTTGAAGAAGATGTCCGGCTCGGCGCCGACCAGCATGGCCTGTTCATCGGGCGTCAGGAAGACGTTCGAGAATTCATGGTGCGGTGGCAGGGTGCAGAAAATCCTGCCCTTCGGCACATCGACGCGAAAGCTGGCCCAGTCGAAATGCGGCTTTTCGAGTGCATGGGGGAAACCAAGCGCAACGGCGCGAAGCTGGTCGCTCGTGATCATTTTGTGGCTCCCGCCTCCCAGACATAACGCACGTCGGGTTCAACCTCTTCGTTGCGGGCGCCGTCGGTCAATTCCGCCGCTCGGAACCCGTGCCGCTCGTAGAAATGACGGGCCACGGCGTTGCGCTGGAACGTCCACAATTGAAGGCCGGGCGCGCTGTCCATGGCCCGGGACAGCAAGATTGACCCCAGGCCGGACCGCCATGCAGCTGGCGCGACATAGAGGTGCTCGAGCCAGTCGCCCTTGCGTGCGCTGAAGGCAACCGGCGCGGAATTGATCAACGCGACTTCGGTGTGACAGGTCGGCAAGACCTGGTCGCGAAAGAATGCGAGATCTTCTGCGGGCGAGTGCACGACGGCCAGCCAGGGCATCGCCTTTGCCCTCGCTTCCCTATGAATGCGGGCCATGGCCGATACATGTTCTGGCATGGCCGACCGGATGTCAGGGTAGCCAGTCACACGCGCACCTCACAGCGACAAGGCCCCGAGGACGACAGCCGTCAGGAGCGCCGCCATCAGGATCACAAAATAGATGCTGTCGAGCGTCAGCGTTCGCAGGACAGATCCGAACTGGCCGCGCCCATAGACCACACGGTTCAGGCGATAGAGATAGACATTCGAGTAAACCAGCAGCCCAAGGAGGACCCAGCCGAAGCCGACAAAGGGCGCCAGAAGCGCGCCTATGGCCATCGCGAAGAACATCGCCGAATGGAAGTGCAGAGAGACGACCAGATGGTCAAAGAAGAGGAATTGCCTCCGCCAGGCATAGAGCAGTGCCAGCAGGCAGGCATAGACCGGCAACAGAACGAACATCATCCGGGGAATCCAGCGCTGGGTCTGCTCGGCCAGCTGGCCCGGCTCGTCCATGACCTGTGCAAACCTGGCGGCCTCCGGATCGCCATTCTCTCCGGCCTCTCGAATGGCGTCGAGCGCCTCTTGCGGCATGAAACCCGCCCATTCTTCTGCTGGGGCTGACGGAGCTCCGTCCTCCCCTTCCGGTGGCGGCGGCGTGACCAGGCCGGGAATGCCGCCGCGCCACAGAACCTCAGCCCTTTCGAGGCCCTGGATCGAGGACCGATATTCATCCTCTGTCATGTCGCCGTCCTTGTAGGACTGCTCTATGCCTGCACGCGCTTCCTCAATACCCTGCTCGACCTCCGGCATGAACGCGATGCGCTGGCCCATCAAGAGCGGCAGGAGCACGAAGAAGACCAGTGATGCGAAGACATAGAGGCGGAAGGGCGGAATGAAGCGCGCACGCTTGCCGTCGAGATAGGCGCGCGTCATCCGGCCGGGATGGATCAACAGGTCGGGCAGTGTTCGCGCAATGCGGCCATCGATCGAGAACAGCGTTTCAACGCTCTCCCCGAGCAACGCCCAGAAGGGTCGCCTGAGGCTTTGGGTGCTCTGCCCGCAATTCGGGCAATAGTTGCCTTCAAGCGCCTTGCCGCAATTCAGGCAGCTTGTGTCATGCGGGCCACCCTTCCCGTCCGCGAGTCCTACAGCGGCATCTGCGGCAGCGTGCGCCATGGCCCCGTCGACGGCCTCTCCCAGCGAATCACTCATGATCGTCCTTCCAGAGCCTATCGAAAAACCAGAGGCTTCTTCGCCATGAACCGGCGTGTAGCTGCATCATATCGCAGGGTCTGGCCCGAGGGAGCAAGCCCGTAGGTTTGCGCGCGCAGGAATTCCATCAGGCCCTTGCGCCTGCCGGCATCCTTCAGGGCCTCTGGTGTAAGCGTTTCGCCGATGACGACCGGCAGGGCCGTGCCCATGCGGCGCTTCACTTCCCGGAAGACGAGCGCGAGACGCAGTTCGAGAGACATATGGCTCGCGAGCTGGAACAGGCGCGAATTCTGGCCTGCGAAATAGACGGGCGTCACGTGCGCGCCGGAATGCGTGATCAGCTTGGCGGTGAACGGCTTCCATTCATCGTCAACCGCCGTGCGGTCGAAGGGGCGCGGCGTGGTGGCGACGCCGCCGCCGGGAAAGACGATGACGCAGCCGCCCGCCTTCACGTGGTCGAGCGCAGCCTTGCGCATGGCGACATTGGCGGCGAGAGCCTCCCGCGTGCCGGAGAAGTCCACCGGCAGGATATAAGGCCGCGCCTCAGGCACGCCGTCGAGGGCGGAATTGGTGAGCACCTTGAAATCCGTCCGGCGCAGGCTCGTCAGCCAGCAGATGACCAGGCCATCGAGGACACCGAAGGGATGGTTTGCCACAAGCACGAGCGGGCCCGTGCGCGGGATCTCGGCGAGGCGCGAGGCGGAGAACTGCACGTCGAGATCAAGCAGGCGCATGGCGGCCTCGAAGAAAGGCACGTCATGGGCGAGATGGTCGCGGTAATGCGCATAGAGCTGCTTGATCTTCGGCTGGCCGGACAGGCGCTCGACCGTACGGATGAGGCGCCGCTTCAGCGGATCGTCGAAATAGGACGCGTAGGAGAGTTCAGGCGAATCCTGCGCCGCAACTGGCATCTAGAGTCTCAGCATCCGTGCGAGATTGTTCTTCTGGATATCGCTGGAACCGCCGACGATGGGCATGCCGAGCAGGTCGCGGACATTGCGTTCGATGTCGTAGGCATCCGACAGGCCATAGGCGCCGATAACCTGCTGGCAGGCGAGACCGATCTCGACGCCGGTGTCAGCAACGAAGAGCTTGGCCATCGCTGTTTCGATGCTGCACGGCTGGTGCTCGCTGGCGAGCCAGGCGGCGTGGTAGAGCATGTGACGGCAGGCGGCGAGTTTGGTACGCGCGGTGACGAGCTTGTGGGCAATCGCCTGATGTTTCGAGATCGGCTTGCCGAACTGGGTGCGCTCCTGCGCATAGGTCCAGGCTTCTTCCAGCGCGGCGCGGGCGATGCCATAGGCGACGGCCGTGATCTCGATCTTCTCGACATCAAGCGCGCGCCCTGCGAGCGCCTCCCAGCCCTTGTTCCACTTGTCCGGGCCACCGACGATAGCGCTTTCCGGCAAGCGAACATCGTCAAGGAAAACATCCATTGAGTCCGTATAACGCAGGTTCGCATGTTCGAGCGGCTGCATCGAGACGCCAGGTGCGTTCGTGGGCACAAGGACGAAGGTGAGGTTGCCGTGGCGGTCTTCCGGCCCGCCCGAACGGCAGAGGCAGTAGATATAGTCCGACCAGTCCGCGCCCGTGCACCAGCGCTTGGCGCCATTGATGACGATCTCGTCGCCGTCGCGGGTGACGCGCGTTTCGACGCTCGGCAGGTCGCCGCCGACATTGGGCTCCGACAGGCCATAACAGAGGAACATTTCGCCGCGCGCCAGCTTGGGCAGCAGCGCTTCCTTCTGCTCCTTCGAGCCGTTCTCGGAAATGTTGAGGCCGCCATAGAAGGCGGCATGGATGAAGGGACCCGCCATGCTGGGGCCGCCCTGGCAGAGTTCCTCGATCACGGCGGCAGCGGCATAGATGTCCTCGCCCTGCCCGCCATATTCTTCCGGGATGGTGAGGCCGATCAGGCCCATCTCCGCGAGTTCCCTGAACAGGGCCCTGTCCCACGTATGGGCCTTGTCCCATTCGCGGCGTTTCTCGCGCGGCATCTTCTCGGCTACCCAGCGCGACAGCTGGCGGCGCAGTTCGGTGACATGATCTGGTTCGGGGGCGTAACTGTTCATGCCGAAGTCCTAGAATGATTGTCGCCGAACCGGAAGCCCGATCAGGACTCGCGATCCGTGCCGATCAGGGCCGCGTCAAACGGCGTGGTCTGGTAAACCTGGTTGATCCAGTTGCCGAACAGGAGGTGCGCGTGGCTGCGCCAGCGGTTCAGCGGCTGGGCGCTCGTGTCGTCCTTCGGGAAATAGCCATAGGGAGGCTTGATCGCCTTGCCGGCGGCCACATCGCGTTCGTATTCCTCCTTCAGGGACGTCGAATCATATTCGATATGGTTGAAGCAGTAGAGGTTGCGCTGGGCGGGTTCCGACACGAGGCACGGCCCGGTCACGTCCGACTCCATCAGGAGCTTGAGCCCGGGGGCTTTTTCAATGTCTTCGGCGCGCACTTCGGTCCAGCGGCTGACCGGAATCTGGAAATCGTCGGAAAAACCCGACAGGAAGGGCGAGGTCGGGTCCAGGTTATGGTGGCGATACACGCCGAACGCCTTCTCGGCCAGCGTGTGCTTGGGCACGCCGTGCAGGTGCCAGGCGGCGGCCATGGCGCCCCAGCAGATGAAGAAGCTGGAATGAACGTTGGTGCGCGTCCAGTCGAGGATTTCTGTCAATTCGTCCCAATAGCCGACCTGTTCAAACGGCAGCGTCTCGATCGGCGCGCCGGTGACGATAAAGCCGTCGAACTTGCGGGCGCGCACGTCGGCCCAGTCCTGGTAGAAGCTGATCAGGTGCTCTTCCGGTGTGTTCTTCGGCGTATGGCCGCCAACCATGATCAGGGTCAGCTCCACCTGCAGCGGCGAGGCGCCGATCAGGCGCGCAATCTGGGCCTCGGTACGGATCTTATTCGGCATCAGGTTCAGCAGGCCGATCTGCAGCGGGCGAATGTCCTGACGGATGGCATCCGTCTCGCTCATGACAGACACGCCCTCGCGCACCAGCACGTCGCGGGCGGGCAAAGTATCGGGAATCCTGATCGGCATCGCCGTTCTCCAATCCTACTCACATCGCATGAAAGGGAGGCGGCGGCAGGAACCTGCTGGCATGTCCGCACGGCCTTTTAGCGACTTGTTTAACGTGGCTGCAAGCCGACCGGCCAAATCACCACAAGCGTCCAGATAGCGCCGCGAGGCGCGCGCGTCAATTTCCTGCGGCACGCGCCGGGTGCAGCCGGTGCACGAGACGCGGCAGCATGCGCCCGGAAATCGACGGCGATTCCGCTTCGCCATCGCGTTCGGCGCCCATGCGCAGATAGAAATCCTTCGCATCCGGGTCGCAATCGATCACGAGTTCCTTCGCCCCGGCATCCTGGGCCACACGGCAGGCCCAGACATACATCATCTGCCCCGTGCCCTCCCCCAGGCGCGTTGGCTCGACGAAGAGCTTCTCGAGCCAGGCCGTGTCACCGTCGATGGCGACCTGCACGACGCCCGCGATGCCGAGAATGTCGTCAGCGACCACGATCACATCATTGGCGGCATCCTCTTCGGATACCGTCAGTTCGGCGCGGAATTCCTCGAGCATCTCGGGCGTATAGCCCCAGACGGCTTTCGACCGCATGCAGAGATCCGTCAGGATCGCGAATTCGTAATGGCTGGGCGAGCGGAGGCGCATGTCAGTCGCCCGTCAGCTTTGGCGCGCGTTTTTCCTTGAACGCCGCCACGGCCTCGCGCCGGTCGCCCATATAATTCGAGACGCTTTCCCAGCCGATGCTGGCATCCATGAGCTGGGCGGCGAGGGCCCGCAGCGGGATGTTGGCGGTCGTCTTGGTCCAGCGCACGGCCCATTTCGGGTTGGCCTGCAGCTTGGCGACGAGTTCGGCGACTTTCGCATCGAGGTCTGCAGCAGGCACGGCATAGTTGATGAGGCCGAGGCGCTCGGCCTCTTTCGCGCTCAGGAGGTCGCCCGTCATCAGGAGTTCCTTGGCCTTGGCGAAACCGATCAGCTGCGGCCAGATCAGGGCGCCGCCATCACCGGCGACGAGGCCGACCTTCACATGCGGGTCGCCGATCTTGGCGGTTTCGTCGGCAATGATGATGTCGCAGAGCAGCGCAATCGTGGCGCCGAGACCGGCAGCCGCCCCGTTCATGCGGCAAAGGATCGGCTTTTCCATGTTGAGCAGCGTGGTGACGATCTGCTTGGCGTCCCAGCCGATGGCGCGGAAGCGTTCGGGATGGTTGATCTGTTCCTCGAACCAGTCGAAATCACCGCCCGCGCAGAAGGCCCGGCCCTTGGCGGTGAGAATGATAATGTCGCTGTCACTGTCGCGCTGCAGGCAGTTAAACACGAGCGCGAGCTCGGTGTGCATCTGTTCGTCGACGCCATTGACCGGATGGTCTGACGTGATGGCGGCGGTGAGGACGCGGCCCTCGCGGGAGAAGGTGAAACGCTCCCATTCATCCTGCGTGATGTCGTATTGCGTGCTCATGAATCCTCTCCCACTTTGACAACACGGCGCCCGAGATTCTCGCCCCGGAACAGGCCACAAAAGGCGTCCGGCATTTTGCCGATGCCTTCGAAGCGTTCCTCATTGCTCTTGAGCTTTCCTGTCGCCAGCATGCCGGCCATCGTCTGCAGGGCTTCCGGGAAGTCGCGGGCGAAATCGAACACGACGAGCCCCTGCATGTTCACCCGGTGGGTGATGAATGGCTTGGTATTGACGATGCCCGGCGTCTGTTCCGGCGTCAGGTTATAGTCGGCGACCTGTCCTGAAATGCAGATCCGCCCGTTGAGCGCCATCAGCGGCAGCACGCGGTTGACCATTTCATTGCCGACATTGTCGAACAGGACGTCGACGCCCTTCGGAAATTGTTCGGCAATGGCCGCCGTCAGGTCAGGCGCGGTCTTGTAATTGATCGCGGCGTCGAAACCTGCCTCGCCCGTCAGGAAATCGCACTTGGCATCGGAGCCTGCGATGCCGACGACTTTCGACGCACCCCAGGCCTTGGCGAGCTGGCCTGCTGTCGCGCCAACGGGACCGGCGGCGGACGTGACCAGAACGGCGTCGCCTTCCTTGAACTTCGCAACCGTTTTCAGGCCGAACCAGGCCGTCAGGCCGGGCACGCCGAGAACGCCGATCCAGGCGCTGAGCGGCACGGGCGCGTCGGGCACCTTGCCGATGAAGCCCCTGCCCGACTGGATCGAATGGGTTTTCCAGCCACCGGCGCAAAAGACTTTGGTACCAACCGGGAAGGCTTCGTTCCGGCTGGCGTCGACGATGCCGACGCTGAACCCGTCAATCGGCTTGCCGAGCGGGAGCGCCATGGCATAGGAATCGCCGCCCGACAGGCGCGAGCGTGTGCCGGGATCGACCGAGCACCAGACATGGGCCACGCGGAACTGGTCCTCTTTCGGCTCCGGCAGCGGCGCTGTTTCAAGCGCGAAGTCTTCCGGTATAGGCGGGCCGTCACAATAGCGCGTGAGCACGATCTGCTGCATCTCTGCCATTGGCGAAATCTCCTCAACCTTTGCGATCCAGCATAGGGTGAAGGCGCGCGCTGTCACGTCATGACTTCGGGGCAGAGGCATGCCAGAACTGCACAAACATCCATCGGCGGTGTTGCCGGTTGCGCTGCCCTTGGGTCAGGCCTGCACCAAGACCGAAACAAGGCAGGAGACGATCATGACCAGCAAGCCCGTGAAAACCCGCATCACCGAGATGCTCGGCATCGAGAAACCGATCATCCAGGCCGCCATGGGCTGGATCGCCCGATCGCACCTTTCATCCGCCGTCTCCAATGCCGGCGGCATGGGCATTATCGAAACCTCGTCGGGCGAGCTTGATGCGATCCGCGAGGAAATCATCAAGATGCGCGACCTCACCGACAAGCCGTTCGGCGTGAACGTGGCGCAGGCCTTCGTGCGCGACCCCAACATTGTCGACTTCATCATCAAGCAGGGCATCAAGTTCGTCACTACGTCGGCGGGCGACCCGATGAAATATACCAGCATGCTGAAGGAAGCAGGCCTCACCGTGTTCCATGTCGTGCCGAGCCTGCAGGGCGCGCTGCGCGCCATCGAAGCGGGCGTTGACGGCCTGATTGTCGAGGGTGGCGAAGGCGGCGGTTTCAAGAACCCGAAGGACGTCGCCTCCATGGTGCTCATTCCGCTCGTCTGCGAGCAGGTCAACGTGCCGGTCGTGGCGGCAGGCGGCATCACCGATGGCCGCACCATGGCGGCGGCGTTCGCGCTGGGCGCCGAAGGCGTACTGATGGGAACGCGGATCCTGTCGTCTGCCGAAAGCCCGGTTCACCAGAACTGGAAGGATGCCATCATCGAGGCCGAGGCGACCGATACGGTCTTCCTCAACCGCTCCGGCCCCGGCCCGGCCCTGCGCGCGCTGCGTACGGAACGTACCACACGGATCGAAGCGGAAGGCAGCCCGAACATTTTCGGAGAATTCGCCGAAACGCAGGCCGTTTACTTCGGCGGCAATCTCGAAGCCGGCATTGCCCTGACGGGCCAGGTTGCCGGGCGCATCCACGCGGTCAAACCCGTGGCGCAGATATTCGAGGAAACGATCGCCGAATATCACGACACCATCGCCCGCCTGCCGCGCTGAGACGGTCGGAATGTTGGCCAAAAGCTGGTTTTTGCCCCGTTTCCACGTTAGACGGGGTTAAATCCAGCCTGAGGACCCTTCATGACCACAAAACATTTCCTGCTCGGCACTGCAGCCGCGCTCGCCCTTACCCTGTCCGCCTGCGGCAAGAAAGCAGCCGATGACTCCAGCAAAGCCGAAGTGACCCAGCCCGCCACGGCCGAACTGCCTGAAATCCTGGTCAGCGACGCCGAACTCGTGGGCAATCCGTTCCGGCAGGACTGGACCGCCCCCTATGGCGTGCCGCCCTTCAGCCAGATCAAAGACGCGCACTACCTGCCCGCCACGAAAAAGGCCCTGCTGGAACTGCGCGAAGAGATTGCGGGCATCGTCAACAATCCTGACGCGCCGACCTTCGACAATACGATTGTTGCGCTCGACCAGGCCGGCGGATCGCTCAACAAGGTGATCCTGGCATTCAACAATATCACCAATACCGACACGAACGACACGCTCAGCGAGCTGGAAGCCGAAATCTACCCGATGCTGACGCGCGAAACCGACGCGATCAATTTCAATCCGGACCTATTCAAGCGCGTGCAGGCCGTCTATGCCGAGCGCGACCGGCTTGGCCTCGACGAACAGGATGCGCGGCTGCTGGAACTCACCAATCGCAACTTCGTGCGCAATGGCGCAGCGCTGAGCCCGGATGTCAAAGCGGAGGTGGCCAAGATCAATGAAGAACTGTCCGCCCTGACAACCGAATTCGGCAAGAACCTGCTGCTGTCGACCAAGGCATTCAAACTGGAAATCACGGACGAGTCCCAACTCGCCGGTCTGCCGGATGATTTCAAGAACGCGATCAAGGTCGAAGGCGAGGACAAATGGATCCTGACCGTCGACCGCGCCGTCTATGAGACCTTCATGACGCTGGGCGAGAACCGCGACCTGCGCAAGCAGATGTTCGACGGCTACCGCCTGCGCGCATCCTCGGGCGAGTATGACAACGGCCCGATCCTGATCAGGGTCGCGCAGCTTCGCGCCAAGCGGGCCGAGCTGATGGGCTATCCGTCCCATGCTGCCTACCAGCTTGAAACGCGCATGGCGAAGACGCCTCAGCAGGCTGAGGAATTCCTCGCGCGCGTGCTCGAGCCGGGCCTTGAACGCGCCAAGGAAGAGCGCGCCGACATGCAGGCCATGATCGGTGACGAATTCACCTTCGAGGGCCAGGACTGGTGGTTCTATGCCGAGAAGGTGCGTCAGGCGAAATACGCCTTCGATGGCGAAGTGCTGAAGCCCTATTTCGAACTCGGCGCCGTGCGCCAGGGTGCATTCGATGTTGCCACGAAGCTGTTCAATATCAGCTTCACGCCGGTCGAAACGGAAAAATGGAACCCGGTCGTCCAGTCATTTGACGTGAAGGACCTCGAGACGGGCGAACATCTCGGCCTGTTCATCACAGACATGTATTCGCGCGATTCCAAGCGTGGCGGCGCGTGGATGTCCTCGTTCCGCGACACATCGAACGTTGGCGAGAATATCCGACCGATCATCACCAACAACCTGAACGTCACCCCGCCGGCCAAGGGCGAAGCGACGCTGATGTCGTATGACCAGGTCGAGACCCTGTTCCACGAATTCGGCCACGGCCTGCACGGCCTGCTGACACAGATCAGGTATTCGACCTTCTCAGGCGTTGACGGGCCGCGCGACTATACCGAGTTCCCGGCGCAGCTTCTGGAGCACTGGGCCGGTGACCCGGAAGTGCTCGGCCAATACGCCCGGCACTACAAGACGGGCGAAATCATCCCGCAGGACCTGGTCGACAAGATGAATGCGGCCTCGAACTTCAACCAGGGTTTCAAGACGACCGAATTCATTGCCGCCTCCCTGCTCGACCTGCGCTGGCACATGCTGTCTTCGGAAGAAGCCGCAAAGATCACCGACGCGCGCGCCTTCGAACAGCAGGTCCTGGCAGACTATGGCGTCCTGCCGGAAATCGAACCGCGCTATCGCTCGCAATATTTCAGCCACATCTTCGCCGGCGGCTATTCGGCGGGTTACTACGCCTATCTCTGGTCTGAAATTCTGGATGCGGACGGGTTCATGGCCTTCAAGCAGACCGGCGACATCTACAATCCGGAACTCTCTGCCAAGCTCAAGAAGTGGGTGTACGAATCCGGCGGCCTGCGCGAGGCCGACGAACTCTATCGCAATTTCCGGGGCTCCGACCCGACGATCGAGCCGCTGCTCGAAAACCGTGGCTTCGCGGAAGACAAGCCAAGCGAGGGCTGACCTGCTCCCGCCCCATCAAACAAAAAGCCCGCCGATCAGACCGGCGGGCTTTTTTTATTCAGCATGATGCCGGTTCAGATCGGCGATTCGACTGATTCCTTGCAGATGATCGCCTTGACCGCCTCAACCGTATCGGCCTCGCGTAGTGCGTCGCGCACCGGGGCCTGGCGGAAGACCCGGCTGACTTGCGCCAGGGCCCGCAAATGGTCTGCGCCAGCCGACAGGGGCGCCAGCAACATGAAGATCAGGTCGCAGGGCCGGTCGTCGATGGCCTCGAAGTCAACGCCTGTCGCAAGGCGCATGAAGCCGCCGATCGGGGCCTGGATACCCGCCACCCGCGCATGCGGGATCGCGACGCCTTCGCCGACACCGGTCGAGCCAAGGCGCTCGCGCTCCATGACCGAATCCTCGATTTCGCGCGCCGAGATGCCGGTCACACGGCCGAGTTCTTCAGACATTGCATGCAGTGCCTGTTTCCGGCTGGTCGCCTCATAACAAGGAATGATGATCCCACTTTTAAGCAGGGAGCTCAGATCGGTTGCCATTTACGCTGCTTCCGTGTGCGGGCTTCAGTTCCTGGGGGTATTGGCCGGATCAACCCAGCCAATATGCCCGTCCGGGCGGCGGTAGACCATATTCAAACCATCATGACCAGCATTCCTGAACATCAATGCAGGGACCTCTTGCAGTTCAAGCTGCATGACAGCTTCCGAAACCGACATTTTCCGGATGTTTACAGACGTTTCCGCGACTGTGAGCGGCACGTCCGATACGTCGACGACGTCATCATCAAGCTCATCTGCATCCGCCGCATGCCCATTCAGCGTCAGGACAGCACCCGTCGCGATTTCGGACGGCAGCGGCGCAACCGGATTGGCGTGATGGTCCTTCAGGCGGCGCTTGTAGCGGCGCACCCGCTTTTCCATCTTGCCGAGACTGTCTTCCAGCGCGGCATAGGGATCTGATGCCTTGCCTGAAGACTGGAGCACGATTCCCGACGGCAGATGCACGTTGCAGTCGACCTCCACGAGATGTCCGTGTTGCGAGACGAACACGCTCGCCTCCCCGGTTCGACTAAAATATTTACTGACCGCCGCCTCCAGCCCGTCTTCGATGCGGCTCCTGAGAGCCTCGCCGAGATCCATATGCTTGCCAGTAATTTGTATCTGCACGAGCGGTCTCCTTTTCTATTCGAGACTTCCAAGTATGGCCCAAATCCGCGCCCGACGCGAATCGATTTCCCCAATGTGTCCCAAGCTTAACAGTGAGCGTTCACAAGACCGGCGTCTCAGGCATCCGGCTTGCCGGGCTTTTTGCCATAACCATGCTTCTTCAGCAGGCCGCGGAACTGATGGTAGGTCAGGCCCAGTGTTTCGGCGGCCCGGCCCTGGTGGCCCTGGCTGGCGGCCAGGGCTTCATCGACGAGGCGCAGTTCGAGACGGCTGATCTCGGCATTGAAATCAATCGGTCCATGCAGGGCGGACGTTTCAGTCGTCAGGGGCGCACGCACTTCGGTTTCAGCAGGCTTGGCGGCGCCCGGGCGCCACGGCGAGGCAAATGGATCCAGCACGGCCGGGTCGAACCGGACCGGCTCATCCGGCGCCTCCAGCATGGAGCGATGGGTTAGCCGCTGGGCAAAATTGCGCAATTCGCGCACGTTTCCCGGCCAGTCATGGCCTTCGATCGCCGCAATGGCCGAGGGGGCAAAGCCCGGGAAGTCCTGCGCCATCTCGATCGCGATCCGGCGGGCAAAAAAGTCCGCCAGCAGGCTGGCATCGCCCGGCCGCGCCCGAAGCGGGGGCAGCGTAATCACGTCAAAGGCCAGCCGATCCAGCAGGTCGGCGCGGAATTCACCGCGCTCGACCAGGTCCGGCAGGTGCATGTTGGTGGCCGCGACGATGCGCACATTGGTTGTCAGTACGCGCGACCCGCCGAGGCGCTGGAACTCTCCATATTCCACGATACGCAACAGTTTTTCCTGCACGGCTCGGCTGGCCGTTGCGATCTCGTCGAGGAAGATCGTGCCGCCATCGGCGAGTTCGAACCGGCCCTTGCGCTGTTCGGTGGCACCCGTGAAGGCGCCTCGCTCATGGCCAAAAAGTTCCGAGTCGAGCAATTGCTCCGAAAGCGCCGCGCAATTGACCTTCACGAACGGTCCTTCCCAGCGCTTCGACAGGAAGTGAAGGCGCTCGCCGATCAATTCCTTGCCGGTGCCACGCTCGCCAATGACAAGGATGGGGCGCTCCAGCGGCGCCACACGCGAAACATGCTCCTGCGCGCTGAGCCAGGCCGGAGCCTCGCCGATAAGCTGTGTGGATTCGCCAATCATGAGGTCTTTTTAGCCTATCTGATATGTTAAATCGACTAAATTATTGGTGTAATTTGCCATTTTGTGTTTAACACATTCTTCCAAAAATCTTTTATTCCAAATAAAAACAATGCGGTATGATATTAATTTTCACTTGGCACGGTCCTTGAAATGATATTGGCACTCAGCGCGACGGGGCGTCGCTTTTAACCAGAAGGACTGAACTCAAGATGGACGACCGTAGTTACCGAACTGAAGCTCGCACCGACGCAGGCCGTTTTGGCCGCTGGCTGTCGACCCGCCCTGCCGAGAGCTGGATGTTTTTCGGCGCCGGCATCCTCCTTGGCGGCCTCTTCTTTTAATCCTCCTCCCAGTCAAACACGAAAGGATACCCCATGGGTCTCTTCTCCCGCCTCGGTGACATCATCAACTCCAACATCAATGCGATGCTGGACGGTGCTGAAAATCCCGAAAAAATCGCCCGCCTGATCATCCAGGAAATGGAAGACACGCTGGTCGAAGTCCGCACGGCCGCAGCCCGCGCCATGGCCGACAAGAAAGAAATGGAACGCGAAATCGTCCATTTCACGCAAGCCCGTGACGAATGGGCCGCCAAGGCAGAACTGGCGATCGACAAGGGTCGTGAAGACCTGGCTCGGGGCGCCCTGATCGCCAAGCAGAAGGCCGAGGGTGAAATCACCCACCGCAAGGCCGCCATGGACGCTGCCGAGGAAGCCTTCGAAAAGCGCCAGGACGATCTGGGCAAGCTGCAGGCCAAGCTCGACGAAGCCAAAGCCAAGCACCGCTCGCTGATGATGCGCCGGGAAGCAGCCGAGCAACGTATCCGCGTCCGCAGCCAGGTCTATGACGGTCGGGTCGACGATGCCCTCGCCCGCTACAATACGATCGAACGCAAGGTCGACGAGATGGAAGCCTATGCCGACACGATCAAGGGCCGCGAGCCGACCCTCGAAGCCGAGTTCGCAGCGCTTGAGCGCAACGAGAGCGTCGAGAAAGAACTCGAAGCCCTGAAAGCCAAGCGGTCGAAGTCATCTTCGAAATCCGCCAAATCGGAGGCCTGATCCATGCTACTCTCCCTTATCTGCCTCTTCGGCTTCCTGGCGGTGATCTGTACGCCCGGACTGATCGCACAGGCCCGCGCCGAACGTCAGGAGACCTAGTCGATGGACGAGAGCATTATCGCCTTGATGGCCATCCTCAGCATTTTCGTCATCCTGCCTGGCATGACGTTCCACTATATCTCCCAGTGGCGCCGGCAGAAAACGCTCCAGCCGGATGACGAACGCATGATGGAAGACCTGTGGCGATCAGCCAAGGCAATGGAACGCCGTCTCGCAACGCTCGAGGCCCTCCTCGACCAAAGCGACGACCTCACACGGGAGCGCGCAAGCCCACCGCGCCGCCCCCGTTCAACACTCGACGATTAAGGACACCCCGCCCATGACCCGCCCCCATCCTGACCATGACAGCGCGGAATACCGGTCACCCAACCCGAAACGCTACTATCGCTCGCGCACTGACAAGGTCATTGCCGGCGTCTGCGGCGGCCTTGCCGAGCGCTTCGGCTGGGAACCCATCCTGGTCCGCATCCTGTTCGTGCTCGCCACGCTCTTCATGTTCGGCCCGATCTCGATCATCATCTACCTGACGATCTGGATCATCACGCCGCGCACACCGTTTGGCCGCAGCTCGATCACGCCAGAGGAAGATGCCTTCTGGCGGGGCGTGTCAGACCGGCCCCGGGCCACGTTCGGGCACCTGAAATATACGTTCATGGATCTCGACGACCGCCTGCAATCCATCGAACGCAAGGTCACGTCAGACGAATGGCGCTTGCGCAAGGAATTCCGCGATCTCGAACGCGGCAACTAGAACCCACAACTGAAACCACCATCAAACCCGACAAAGGAACGGACCGATGAGCAAGGGGACACTGCTTTACAATAATTGGCTACTCGGAGGCGTAGCCGTGCTGATCGTCCTGGCGATCGCTGCAATCGCCAGCCTGCAAGGCGGCATGGCACTGGAAATGGGCGGATTGGAAATGACGCTCGCGCCGCAAGAGAATGGCGGCCTCCAGCTCTCCTTCGTGAGAGCGGCCTAAGCCTCGCCGCGCTTCAGCGCCCGCAGGATCAGGCGCATCGGGCTGACCGCCGCAAGGGCGGCAGCTTCCGCCGGGGCCGGGGCGCCTAGCAGCTGGGCGGCCAGGATACCACCCGCCCAAGGGCCCCACGTAAAGCCCCGCGCGCCCAACCCGTTCACCATGTAAATGCCCGTCAGCACAGGGGCGTCCGCATCCGCAGGGCGCCCTTTTCTGACTCCGTCAAACAGGGTGAGGGCTGCCGCATAGTCTGGCACGGCGCCGATCAGGGGCAAACGGTCAGCCGTGGTCGCCCGCAGGGCCGCCCGCGAGACAACTGCATGTTCACGCGCGTCGCGCACCCACCAGGGCGACAGCGTGTCGAGGCCTTCTGCATTCTCGGTCCGGGCCCGGTCGGAAGTCTCCGGCAGGCCACCAACGAAGCGCTCGAACGTGGCGCCCCACAGGCGATCCGGCCCGTCGGCGAGGGCATAGGTGCCGCTTGTCACAGCATCGGGGTCTGCCATGGCTGCATCGCCGATCCATTCCACCTGTCCCAGCCGCGCCTCGAGGCCCAGCCATGGCAGCTGATCCATGGTCGCCATCGCGTTTGCCAGGATGATGGCGTCAAAGGCTTCGCCATTCACTTCGCGCTTTGCGAGGTCGACTTTCGCTGCTTCCCCCAATCGCATTGTGGCGCCAGTGAGCAATGCGGGAATCAGCTCAGCCGGTCGCAGGATCAGGGCCTGCTTGTGCAGCAGGCCGCCGCGCAGGGCTTCGAGGTCTTCCAGCGGGAGCGGCGGATCGGCGAGGAGTTTGGCGAACCGGTCTGTTTCTGTCCGGTCTTTTTGAAGCTGGCGCACATCGGTTTCGGTGACGCCGGGCAGGCCGCGATAGGTGTCGCGCGCGGCGATATAGGCATCGACCAGCAGGCGGGCCTGAACCGTGTCAGCCGCATCCAGGCGTGGCATCAACAGGGCCAGCGGATTGCCGCTGGCGCCGGATGCCGGATTTTCGCTGCTGTCGAATACGGTGACGTCGGCCCCGGCATCCACCAGCGCGCGGGCGGCACCGGCCCCGGCAATGCCTGCGCCAATGATGGCGATACGTCGCAGGCCGGGTGTTGCCGAGATGGTGGCATAGGGATCGGAAGGGGGTGGCATGGGGGTGGCAAGGGTGGCTTCGAGCCGCTCCCGCTTGCGGCCATGGCCCGGCAGGCGACGGACCTCGAACCTGGCTTCGGCGAGGCCCCGGCGCACGGCACCGGCCACGGTGAACGTCGCCAGCCGGGCACCCGGAACCGAGCGCGCCGCGATCTCCGGATAGATCCAGTCACCCCACATCTCCTCGTTCTTGGCCGGGCTGAACCCGTCAAGGAACCAGGCGTCGGCCCGGAAACGCGCAGCCGGCAGCGTCTCCCGGATGTCGCCGTGATGCAGGGTCAGCGAAACACCGGCATCCGGCCAGACCATGCGGCGCACGCCCTTGGCCGGACCGGGCCAGCGGGCAATCATCAGCGCGGCGAGTTCTTCCAGTTCCGGCCAGCTGTCGAGCGCGCGCACGGCATCCTGCGGCAGGAGCGGGAAGGCTTCGAAACTGACGAAGTGGAGCCGGGCCGTCGGCGAGGGGCGATGGGTTTCCCACATCTGCCAGAGGGCGAGAAAGTTGAGACCGGTGCCAAAGCCAGTTTCGGCGACGGTGAACACGTCCCTGCCCTGCCAGGCATCGGGCAGGCCGCAGCCGGCGAGGAAAACCGCGCGCGATTCTGCAAGGCCGTCTCCGGCGGTGAAATAGACATCATTATGGGCGCGCGCGACGGGGGTGCCGTCCTCGCGCCAGTCGATCTCGGGAGGGGTCAGCAGGCGGGGCATGGTGCGTTTACTCGCGGGCATTCGGTGACGGGACGCCCGTCAGCGGCGACGTGAATTGCCGATCAGGTCACCCAGCGCCATCAACGTGGCCCGGCCGACCTGCGTGACTGTCGGTTTGCGCCGATGGACGTGGCCGACAAAATCGCCGCAATTGGAACCCGCGAGCCGATAGGGCGCGCCAAGCGACCGGCGTGCACGGGCCTCTGCAGCGACCGGATGGTCGGCATCGCGATTGCGGTGAACCTTGATCGAACGGCCATCGGCGAACGCATCCAGCGACTGTTCGGTTACGCCGTCATGCTTGCGCGAATTCGAAATCACCGTGCCGCTCGTGGTGGCCACGCCATAATGCCTCAACACGCCGCCAAACCGTATGGAGACAACGTCGCCGGGCGAGACATGCCCATAGGGTCCCAGATGCTTTTTCATCGTGCAAGCCTAGCCGATTTGCGAGGCTGGGGCCACGAAAAATCCCCACCCGCGCCCGGAGGCTCTCCGAGTTTTAATCCAACCATTTTCCAGCTGATGCGTTGTTTAGATAGTCGCAATCACGCGACCCAATGAAAGGAGACTCCTCATGGACAAGGAACATATCAAAGGCGCCGCCAAGAAAGCCGAAGGCTCGGTCAAGGAAACGGCCGGCAAGATGGCGGGCGACAAGTCGCTCGAAATGAAAGGCAAGGCTGACAAGGCCGAAGGCAATGTCCGCGATGCTGTCGGCGACGTAAAAGACGCCTTCAAGAAAAAGTAAGTCCCAAGACGGGATTGAATACCTTCCCAGGGCCGCCCCGCGTCGGGCGGCTTTTTCTTGCCATGTCATCTGCGTGAGACACTATATATTGCGGCCTGTATCCCGTACTGGAGTTCCCATGACAGACATCACAATCACCCTCGAGGATGGCCCGACCGGCGGACGCTATGTCGCCGTGGTCAACGGGCATGAGGCCGAGATGACATTTTCCAAGGCCGGCACCAGCCGCATCATTATCGATCATACGGGCGTTCCCAAGGAACTGGGCGGCATGGGCGTCGGCGTGGAGCTGGTGAAGCGCGCCGTGGAAGATGCGCGCAAGAATGGCGTGAAGATCATCCCGCTCTGCCCTTTCGCCAAGGCACAGATCGGGAAACATCCCGAGTGGCAGGACGTGCTGGCATGAGCGGCGAAGCGATCAGCCATGACGCGGCCCGGCAGCGCTACAGTCTCGTGATTGACGGAACCGAAGCCTATCTCACCTATGAGCGGCCGGGTGATGCCCGGATGCACATTACGCATACAATCGTGCCGGACAAGCTGGGCGGACGCGGGTTGGGCAAGCGCCTCGTCGCGCGGGCGCTGGAAGACGCCATCGCCGCTGGCGACAAGGTCTCGTCTCAGTGCTGGTTCGCCACCGCCCTGATCGAGAAAAAGCCAGCCTGGTCGGCGCAGATGGCATGAGCGAACCGTTCTGGAAAACCGTTCCCCTCGACAAGATGAGCGAGACGCAATGGGAATCCCTCTGCGACGGCTGCGCCAAATGCTGCCTGCTGAAACTGGAAGACGAGGACACAGGCGAGATCGCCTATACCAAGCTGCACTGTACGCTGCTGGATGCCGGAACGTGCCAGTGTTCGGATTATGAGAACCGCAAGAAGAAGGTTCCCGATTGCGTGAAGCTGACACCCGCAGGCATTGAAGAGATCAACTGGATGCCTAAGACCTGCGCCTACCGGCTGGTGATGGACGGCAAGGACCTGCCTGACTGGCATTACCTCGTCTGCGGCGACCGTGAGCGTGTGCACGCGACTGGCAATTCCGTACGGGGACGGGTCGTGTCGGAAGACACAGTGTTCGAGGACGACATGGAAGACTTCATCGTCGACTGGGAAGACGAGAGCTAAGCGCCGCGTGCCGGGCCTGCCGACCGCGGCATGACAGGCGCGGTCACCCAGCGCACGACAGCCATTGCGCCATCGTCGACAATCGCGCGGTAGAGCCGGGCGGCCCAATGGTCGGCCTTGAGCATCCGGGCATCGCGGAACAGCGCATAGGTCAGCGACATCGCCATGACAGCCGCGACACTGCTGATCAGGAGCGCCACGTTTCCCGGCGCCGACCGGTCTTCGATATGGACGATGTAGAGCAATGAATTGCCGAACGCGAACGTGAACAGGCTTGTCCGCCCGAACACCATCCAGATAGAGTCGGACGCGATATTCGCCATGCGGCGGATCCAGCCGAACACGTCGATAAACACGACCGTCGCCGCCACACCCGTGAGCAGGTAGAGCGGATGGTTCGCATTGCGCAGATAGCCGCGCACTTCAGGCAGTGCGACATTGTAATCGCCAGCCCACATCCAGGCCGCGCAGACCAGAACCAGCGCGACGAACGCGCCGCGCACGCCCCAACCGGGGCCTGACAGCAGCAATTCCCGGCCGGGCCGCGCCGCCATCACCTTGCCCATCACCATGCCGGCCACGACAAATCCGAAGCCGTGAAGGACGGACGGGGCGCTGTGATTGAGCATGTTGCCACCGTAGATGAAGGACGAGACGTTTTCCGCGCCCGTAAAGGTGCCCATGGGACCAAGGGTCGAGAAAATCGGGAAGGCAGCATGAATGGCCGCGGCAACCAGGACCAGCGGCCACAGGCCGATCCGCACACTGACCAGGATCATCAGTGGCGCAAGCACCAGCATCACCGCGTAGAAGCGCAGGATGTCGGTATAATAGGTATCGGTGAAGAAGATCGAACACCGCACCCAGTAGGCGAAGGACAATTGCCAGGCGACACACATCACCGCGCAGGACAGGGCATAGAGGGCCCAGCACTGCAGCGCGCGGGACCAGAGCCGCTGTGTGATCACAACGCCGTGTCCGGCAGCGAATTTTCGCGCATAGACCAGCTGCAGCATGGTGCCGAACAGGCAGAAGAAGACCGGCGCTGACGCGGCGAGGAACAGGCTGAGGCTGCCAAGCACTGCCCCGGCTTCGGTGCGCAGGTTTGCCGCTGTCAAAGCATGTCCGATGATCACGAAGAAAATCGCAACCGACCGCGCCAAATCTATTCCAAGATACCGCATTAACTGTGTCCCGCCCTGAATTTGTAAGCCTTGCGGCCTTCTGCAAGTTCCGGGCCTGCCTGCAACGCGTCCTTAAGAGGTCGGTGACAGACTTGGCGGATGGAAACCCTCGCCGCCTTTCTTTCGCATCTCGAGCATGAGCGGCGGCTGGCAGGCAATACGGTCGAGGCCTATGGCTCTGACCTTGCCGACTTCTTCAATTTCCTGCGCGTGCACCTGGGCGACGAGCCGACGCCGAAGGCGCTGGGGCGGCTGAAGGCGCGCGATATCCGCGCGCACCTGGCCCAGCGGCGGCGCGACGGCCTGTCGGATGCCTCGATTGCGCGCCTGATGTCGTCGATCAAGGCGCTGTATCGCTGGCTCGGCCGGGCCCACGATATCGAGAATGCCGAGATCGCCTACCTTCAGGGCCCCAAACGCAAGGCACGCCTGCCCCGGCCTGTCTCCATCGAAGCGGCCAGAGACATGATCTTCGAGGCCGAAACCGACCCGGATTCCGAAACATGGATCGGCGCGCGTGACGCCGCCGTGCTGAGCCTGCTCTATGGCGGCGGCCTGCGGATTTCCGAGGCGCTGGGCCTGACGGGCGCGGACCTGCCCGCGCCTGAACGCCTGCGCATCAGTGGCAAGGGCGGCAAGGTGCGCATCGTGCCCTTGATACCGGCTGTGCGCGAGGCGATGGATGCCTATGGCGCGCTCTGCCCCTATGCGCTGACGAAATCCGGCCCCCTGTTCCGGGGCGCCAAGGGCGGCGCGCTGAACCCGCGCCTGATCCAGGGACTGGTGCAGAAACTGCGCGGCGTGCTCGGCCTGCCGGATACGGCGACGCCGCATGCCCTGCGCCATGCCTTTGCCACGCACCTGCTGGCGGCCGGGGCCGACCTGCGCGCGATCCAGACGCTGCTCGGCCATGCCTCCTTGTCGACCACGCAAGTCTACACGGGCGTGGATGCGAGCCGGTTGCGCGAAGTCCACGCCGCCGCGCATCCACGGGCTTAGTCAGGGTAAACGGGCTGACGTTTTCAAGGGGTTCGGCCTTCGACGTTGCTCGGGATGAGCGCTCGAAAGGGATCAGGGTGCCAGCTGGCTCGTGATCGCGTCGGCCAGCAACCAGCCTGCAGGCGTCAGCGACAGGGTTGTGCCGTCGAACCGCACCCAGCCTTCGGCGATAAAGGCCTCGATCCGGTCGCGCGGCACCGGCGTATTCGACATGGCCTCGATGCGCTGCACGTCGATGCCCTTGATGTCGCGCAGGCCCATGGCGATCAGCTCGCGGGCGATATCCAGCGGATACAGCGTCGAGGCCTGGCCCCAGCCGGAGCCGAGCGCAACGACATTGGCGATATAGGCCTCGGGTCGCTTTTCGGCCTCGCTGGCATAGCGCTTGCCGCCGACGCTGACGCGGCCATGGGCGCCCGGCCCGACGCCGATCCAGTCGCCGCCATGCCAGTATATCTGGTTGTGGCGCGAGCGGAATTCCGGTCCGGCGGCATGGTTGGACACTTCATAGGCGGGCAGGCCGGCGCGCGTGGTGATCGTCTGCGTCAGTTCGTAAAGGTCAGCCTGCGCATCAGGGTCCATGGGCACGAGTTCACCGCGTGAGACCGCTTTGCCAAACGCCGTACGCTGTTCGATTGTCAGTTCGTAGAGCGACAGGTGCGGCGCGCCGAGGGCCAGCGCATCGCCGAGTTCGTCGCCCCATTCATCAATGGACTGGCTGGGCCGGGCATAGATGAAATCGATCGAGACATTCGGGAAGACATGCAGCGCGCGTTCGACAGCGGCGCGGGCCGATACGGCGTCATGATCGCGGCCGAGGAAGGCGAGCGCATTGTCGCGCAGGGACTGGACGCCAATCGACAGGCGCGTGACGCCTGCGGCCTCGAGGCCGCGCAAGTCGGCCCGCAACACGTCGTTCGGATTGGCTTCCAGCGTGATCTCGGCGCCCGGCTTGATGCCGAAAACCTCTTCCGCCGTGGCCAGCAGGCCCGCGACCTCACCCGGCTTCAGCAGGGAGGGCGTGCCGCCACCGAAATAGACCGTATCGAGCGCGCCATGTTCCGGCATGCGCGGGCGGTGGATGCGGATATCGTCCGAGATGGCCTTGAGCAGCGGCTCGGCCGATCGCGCCTTGGCTGCATACACATTGAAGTCGCAGTAGGGGCAGATCTTCGAACAGTATGGCCAATGGACGTAGAGTCCAAATCCATATTGTGGACCGAAAGGGGCCGGATGTTCAGCCATTAGAGCAGGGCCGCCTTGAGCCTGGCGACGGCGGCGGCGCGGTGGCTCATGCCGTGCTTGCGGGCCGGGTCCATCTCGCCGAACGTGATCGTCTCGCCCGTCGCGACAAACATCGGGTCATAGCCGAAGCCCCGGTCGCCGCGCGGCGGCCAGACCAGCTGGCCATGCACTTCGCCTTCGAAAACTTCCTCATGCCCATCCGGCCAGACGACCGCCAAAGCGCAGACAAATTTGGCTGAACGGTCGATGGCGCCGATTTCCTGCAATTCCGCTTCGACCTTCTCCATGGCGCGGTAAAAATCCCGGGGTTCTCCGGCCCAGCGGGCGGAATAGATGCCCGGCGCGCCGCCCAGCGCGGTGACCGCGAGGCCGCTATCGTCGGACAGGGCCGGCGCACCAGTGGCCTGCATGGCCGCGCGTGCCTTCAGCAGCGCATTGCCCGCAAAGGTGGTTTCCGTCTCCTCGGGTTCGTCGAGATCCAGCTCCAGGGCGGAAACGACAGTGAATCCAAGGGGTTCAAACAGGTCTTTCAGTTCGGCAACCTTGCCCTTGTTATGGGTTGCGGCAACGAGTCGACCGGGCGTGAGCGTGCGAACTGTAATTTTTTCACCTGTTTCTGAAATGGTTCCATTCTTGCTTTACCTGCAAATACCTATATCGTTAAACGGTAAAGGTGTACGGTTTTGCGATAAGCGCCCCTACGCCATAGACCATGAGCGCAACACGGTGAAGAGACACGCATGAGCAAACAGGCAAGAAACTCGATGGCTGCGATCATGACGGTCCTTGTGTCCATCGTGATGTGGATGACAGCCATTATCGGGGTCGTGTTCCTCGCCAGCGTCGGCGCAGCCATCTTTGCCCACCATAATGGCGGCTCGATCGATGCCCTCAATATCTCCGTCACCGATGGCACCGACAGCCTGCCTGCGCTGATCGCCGGCCTGATTGGCGGGCTCGTCGTGATCCCGGCCATCATCTATGTCTGCATCCTGCTGCGCCGCATCCTCGCGACGCTGGCCGACGGCGACCCGTTCGTGCCCGAGAATGCCACCCGCCTCAGCCGCGTGGCAGCAACCATTGCCGTCACCCAGCTGCTGCGCATTGCCGTGGCGCTGGTTGTCGGATTCAGCTTTGATCGCGCCAGCTTCGGATTCAATTTCGATCTCATACCCTGGGCATCTGTTGCAGCCCTCTTCATTCTGTCCCAAGTCTTCCGCGAAGGCACACGCCTGCGCGACGAAGAAAAAATGACCATATAGGAGGGTAGGATATGTCTATTCGTGTAACCCTCGACCGTGTGCTTCTGGACCGCCGCATGTCCCTGACCGAACTGTCGGAACGCGTCGGCGTCACGCTGGCCAACCTGTCCATCCTGAAAACCGGCAAGGCCAAGGCCGTGCGCTTTTCGACACTCGAAGCCCTGTGCCGCGAACTCGACTGCCAGCCGGGCGACCTGCTGGTGTTCGACGAGGAAGGCGAGGAAGGCCGACGACGAGTCGCCGCCGAATAGGCCCCGCAACGGGAACCAGCCACCCGCGCCCACGTAGAGGCCATATGAAACTTGCTCCCGTCGCTCTCGCCGCCTGTCTCAGCCTGCTCGCCGCCTGCGGAGGCGGCAATTCGGAAGTCGTCGAATTCAAGAATGACTGGCTCGGTAACGAGATCAAGGTGAAGTCCCTGACCGACCCGAAGATCGACGGCGTGATCTGCCATCTCGCCTTTTTTGATCGCGGTGTCTGGGACCGGATCGGCAAGGGCAACTGGTTCGAGAACCCGTCCAACTCATCGATCTCGTGCCTGCAGACCGGCCCCGTGACGATCCGCAATATCGATCTCGACCGGTCCGGCGAAGAAGTCTTCGACCAGAACCAGAGCCTGGTGTTCAAGCAGCTGGCCGTTCGGCGCATCTATGACGCCGACAGCGACAGCCTGATCTATGTGTCTTTCAGCCGCAAACCTGTCGATGGTTCAGCCAAGATGAGCCTGTCGACTGTGCCCCTCTATGATCGCGACGTGACGTGGGAGCGCGGCAAGCCGGGCCAATAGACCCCTTCCGGCCTGTGGCCTGCGTCAATTTATAACATGCATATGATATGCATGTTTTGTTGATCGACGGGCGCAAACCGCCTATATGTGCGGCACGGTTGTCGGCACCACCGGTCCGGCGCGTTGAAAGGCAGACACCATGACGAAACCCAGTTTTGCAGCAAAGCTCATTGGCGGCCTCGCTGTCGGCGCTGTCATTGCCACAATCGTCGTGATGGGGATGGTATGGCTGCTCAGCCGGTCCTCCATGGGCGCGGACATGTCCAGCCATGGCTGGGTCGCCCTGCTCGCCGGAACCGTCGTTTCATTCATCGTCGCCGGAGCCCTGACCACCGTCCTCGTCCTTGGCCGGAGGAACGGGTTTGACGAAGGCGCCCACGAGATCGTCTGGGACACGCGCCACTCCGACGAGGCCTAGGCACCATGCGCCTCAATATGCAGACAGATTTTGCGCTGCGGACGCTGATGCACCTGGCCGTCAACACTGATCGCCGCGTCACGATTTCCGACATTTCGGATACGTTCGGCGTTTCGAAGAACCATTTGATGAAAGTGGCGCAGGCCCTCGGCCATGAAGGCGTCATCGCGACCGAGCGTGGGCGCAACGGCGGCCTCAGCCTGGCCCGCCCAGCCGCCGATATCAGCATTGGCGACGTGGTGCGCCGCATGGAAGGCCGCGCTGCGCTCGTGGAGTGTTTTCCCGGCGGGGCGGGTGGATGCCGAATTTCGCCGGCCTGCCGGCTGCGCAGCGTGCTGGCCGAAGCCCTTGAAGCCTTCTTCCGCGCTCTGGATTCCTATTCCATCGCCGATCTGGTGAACGGCAACGCCGCGCTGCACGAAATGATCGCGATCGGAGAAACCGCATGAACCATGTCTTGCGAACCGCTGAGGAACGCCGCCGCGATATCCAGCAAAATGCCGAACGCATGGGCGTCAACGACGCGTACATTTCCGAACTGGTCGAAACCTTCTACACGCGCGTCCGCAGCGACGAGACACTGGGCCCGATCTTCAACAAGGAGATCGGCGACAATTGGGGGCCTCACCTCGCCCGCATGAAGGATTTCTGGGCCTCGGTGGCGATGAATGCCGGGCGCTATAATGGCAAGCCGGTGCCCGCGCACCAGAAGCTGGCCGGCGTGACACCAGCGCATTTCCATATCTGGCTGGGCCTGTTCCGGCAAACCCTCGAAGATACTGCGCCGACGCCTGAAGCCGTTCCCTTTTTCCTGGAGCGCGCGACACGCATTGCGCAGAGCCTGCAGCTGGCCATGTTCAGCCTGCCAGGCCTTGCGCGAAACTGAGGCGGCCCCAAACAAATCTATCCGCGCATCCGCCGCCAGACTGGCGCGAAGGCCGGGGGACGGTAAAGTCGTGACATGAGCACATCCGGCGTGGATGCCGTGCACTGGAGACCAACATGACTGTCCCGCGCGAATACAAGCATGCTTCGGAAGACTTTAGCGCGTTCCTAGAGGATGCCGAGCGGGCCGCCATGCTGCAGACGAGCCACCAGACCTATACGATGGTCGATGCCGTCCTCCAGGTTTTCCGGCGGCGGCTCACACCGGCGCAAGTTCTGATCTTTGCTGGCGTGCTGCCACCCTGTTTGCGCGCCCTGTTCGTCGAGAACTGGCATCCGGGCGAGCCTGTCCTGCCCTTCGCAGACCGCATGTCCCTGACACGTGAAGTCCAGTCCGTACGATCACAGCACAATTTCTCGCCGGACGATTCGATCACGGCCGTGGCCAATGCCCTGCACCTGAACGTCGACCGGGACGCGTTCGCGGATGTCCTGACAAAGATGCCCGAAGGCAGCGCGGCCTATTGGGCGCTAAGCCCGCCCTGACGCCCTAAGCCAGCGCAGCGCGTTGTGCAGCGAACAATTCGTTGCAGCCCAGTTCGGCCAGGCGCAGCATCTCGTCGAGTTCCTTGCGGCTGAGCGGCCGCTCCTCGCCGGTGCCCTGAACTTCGATAAAGCCGCCATCGGAACTCATCACGACATTCATGTCGGCTTCGCCCTGGCTGTCTTCGGGGTAATCGACATCCAGCACCGGAAAATCCTGGTAGACGCCGACGGAAATGGCGGCCGCCTGCTTCTGGATCGGGTCTGCCGGAATGACGCCTTCTGTTTTGAGGTAACGGCACGCCAGCGCGAGGGCGACGAAGCCGCCCGTGATCGAGGCCGTGCGCGTACCGCCATCTGCCTGCAGCACGTCGCAGTCGATCGTAATCTGGTTTTCGCCAAGAGCGGTCAGGTCGACGACCGAGCGCAGGCTGCGCCCGATCAGGCGCTGGATTTCCTGCGTACGACCGGACTGCTTGCCCGCAGCGGCTTCGCGGCGTCCGCGCGTATGCGTCGCACGGGGCAGCATGCCGTATTCCGCCGTTACCCAACCGGCGCCCTTGCCCTTCATCCAGCCCGGAACATTCTTCTCCCAGCTGGCCGTGCACAGGACGTGCGTGTTACCGAATTTCGCAAGGCACGAGCCTTCGGCATACCGTGTCACATTGGTCTCGAGCGTTATCTCACGCAACTGGTCGAAAGCGCGTCCGGATGGGCGGATAAGCTGGGTCATGACACGGTCCTCTTTTCTGCCCCGCCTGATTGCGGGTTTTGGCCGCCCTGTCTACACCGGACGGGCATCAGGATTTAACGAGGGGCAACATGGCCAGTGATATCGAGATCGCCCGGGCGGCGACAAAGAAGCCTGTTACCGAAATCGGCGCGCGACTGGGCATCCCGGCGGAAGACCTGATCCCATATGGTCATGACAAGGCGAAAATCTCTGCGCGCTACCTGTCCGGACTGGCTGAGAAGCCGAACGGTAAACTGATCCTCGTCACCGCGATCAGCCCGACCGCAGCCGGCGAAGGCAAGACCACGACCAGCGTCGGCCTCGCCGATGCGATGAACCGGATCGGGTCTAACACGCTGCTCTGCCTGCGCGAGCCCTCGCTTGGCCCCTGCTTCGGCATGAAGGGCGGGGCCGCAGGTGGCGGCTATGCGCAGGTCGTGCCGATGGAGGACATCAACCTCCACTTCACCGGCGACTTCCACGCCATCACGTCGGCCCACAACCTGCTGGCCGCCATGGTCAGCAATCATATCCACTGGGGCAGTCCCAGCGGGCTCGACCCGTCGCGCGTGACCTGGCGCCGCGTGCTCGATATGAATGACCGCAACCTGCGCGAGATCGTCACCGGCCTTGGCGGGCCCGGCAATGGCGCGGCGATGGAAAGCGGGTTCGACATCACGGTCGCCTCAGAGATCATGGCGATCCTCTGCCTCGCAACGGATGCGTCCGACCTCGAGCAGCGTCTCGACCGCATCATTGTCGGCTATCGGCGCGACCGCACCGCCGTTACCTGCGCCGACATCAAGGCAACCGGCGCGCTGATGGCGCTGCTGAAGGATGCCATTCTGCCCAACCTCGTCCAGACGCTGGAAAACAATCCCTGCCTCATCCATGGCGGCCCGTTCGCCAATATCGCGCATGGCTGCAATTCCGTGATCGCGACACAGGCCGCCCTCAAGATGGCCGATTACGTCGTGACCGAAGCCGGTTTTGGCGCCGACCTCGGCGCCGAGAAATTCTTCGACATCAAATGCCGCCAGTCCGGCCTTCAGCCGGACGCGGCCGTTCTGGTCGCGACGGTGAAAGCCCTGAAGATGCATGGCGGCGTCGCCAAGGACGCCCTTGGCGAGGAAAATGTTTCGGCCCTTGCATCCGGTCTCGCCAATTTGGGGCGCCATATCGAGAACCTCCAGCAATACGGACTGCCTGTTGTCGTGGCGATCAACCATTTCACCCAGGATACGCCCGCCGAGATCGCCGCGATCGAAGCCTATTGCGAGACGGCCGGCGTGCCGGTCGCGCTCTGCACGCACTGGGCCGATGGCGGCAGGGGCGCCGAAGCCCTCGCCCGGATCGTGACAGAGACGCTAGCCACACAGACCGCCGATTTCCGTACACTCTATGCCGACGACCTACCGCTTTTCGACAAGATCGAAACCATCGCCAAACGAATCTATCGCGCCGACCACGTCGAGGCGCCGCGCGCCGTGCGCGACCAGCTGGCCCGATGGGAAGCCGACGGCTTTGGCTGCCTGCCCGTCTGCATCGCCAAGACACAATACAGCTTTTCCACCGACCCGGCCCTGTTCGGGGCGCCGGAAGGCCACTCCGTGCGCCTGCGCGAAGTGCGCCTGTCGGCGGGCGCAGGCTTCATTGTCGCGATCTGCGGGGACATCATGACCATGCCCGGCCTGCCCCGCCACCCGGCGGCGGAGACGATCCATCTCAATGCCCACGGCCTGATCGAAGGCCTTTTCTGAGCCGGGATCGACACACGGCCCTATTGTACCGGGGCCACCGCGCCCCTAATCAATAGA
>TARA_R110000751_G_scaffold210384_1_pt1 | contig 58452 bp, 45 predicted proteins | sample TARA_R110000751 | Tara Oceans TARA_R110000751 (sample SAMEA4398001) | marine metagenome | biome: Polar Biome; feature: [MES] marine water layer (ENVO:01000295) within the mesopelagic zone...; material: water (ENVO:00002006), including particulate matter (ENVO:01000060) such... | reverse complement strand
AGAAACCCAATTAACGAACGAATGTGACAATAACACCTACTGTCCTGAATCCAAACATAAACTGAATAGAAGATCTGAGTTTGAGATTGTTGAGTTTTAAATATAAAGTAAACATAAAAAGGTCTAAAGGGAGTCCTCCACTTAGACCTTTTTTTGTATACTAGTCAGGGAATTATTTATTAATACTCTCGTAATATCATCTTTTAATAACTTTATACGCCTTATCCGTATCCTCATTTTGTATTTTCAGGTAATATAGACCACTGGATAAGATTGGGAACTCCAGTGTAACTAAATCATTTTGAATTGGGTAACTCTTTGAACTTACCAATATCCCAGAAATTGTATAGAGTACGGCATTTATTGTGTCTTGTGTAGAATTTATCACTTCTACATTTATTAAATGCTCGAATGGATTTGGATAGAGTAATTCTGTAGCCTCAGGATTGGTTGGAGGAAGGACTAATGTTTCAGACCAAATGGCAATGTTATTTGCACTGTCTTCACCTGCACTGTCAAAAGTACCGCCCACATACAACCTGGATTTTGTGCCGTCGAACGTCAAGGAGTTTACGATGTTGCCGACCCCAACATCGGTTCCGTTGCCCAGAGCCTCCCAGCCTTTGTCCTCGCTCCATCGGGCAATATTGTTTACGATCATGTTGATGTCCGTCTCATCGGAGGCCGTTTCGAAATTTCCCCCTGCATACAGGTAGTCGCCATCTATGGCCAGTGCGTTCACATTGCCGCTAAGCCCCTGTCCCATGGCTTCCCATAGCATGGACGTACGGTCCCATCGCGCGATCCTGTTCACGGTATTGTTTCCGGCAATGGCGAAGTTTCCCCCCGCATAGACATGTTCCTGTGTAATGGCAATTGCCTGGACGAAGCCGCTAGTTCCCTGGCCCAAAGTACTCCAATCGGTGCCGTCCCAAACCGCGATCCTAGGAGCCGATTCTCCTCCCGCCGAGTCGAAATTCCCCCCGATGTAGATATGGCCACTTTGATCTATTGAAATGGCGCGCACCTCATTATTGGTCCCCGCTGTCCCGGTAGTGGCGTCCGTCAAAGGCAGCCAAGAGCCGTCGGACCAAAGGGCAATGTTGTTTACAGTGGTGCCGCCGGCCATTTCGAAGGTACCGCCAACGTACACTTTATTGTCCGGCGCGATTGCGATACTAGAAACGGGGCCGTTGGTCCCTTGGCCCAGTGCGGACCAACTTCCGCTCCAAAGGGCAATGTTGTTTGCAGGGATCCCGCCTATTTGGGTAAAATCGCCTCCCACAAAAACGTTGCCCTCACTATCTATGGCAACACTTTTTATGTCCCCGTTGGCGCCATTGGCCAATTCGTTCCATCCCAGATCTGGGTCGTACAGGGCGATATTGGACGGGGCCATATTGCCTGCTGCGGTAAAACCTCCGGCAACAACGATAGCATCGTCGCTCGTGGCCGTCATTGCGTTAACGGTCCCATTGGTCCCTTCCCCCATGCCGTACCAATCGCCAACTCCGTTGACCGCAATGGTCTGGGGGCCATTGTTGCCTCCGATTATTTTGTAGAGTTTTGATGATGTTCCATAATCGCTAAAGTAAAGTTCTCCCGTTTCATCCAGGCCAAAGGATGAGATGTACTGCCCGTTGGTCCTAAAAAGCAGCTCGGATGTGGCGTCCCCTGAAGAGGGGTCGTAACCAAGGGCCCATACCCTGCCAGAGATATAGTCGCCAAAGATATACTTGTCCTTTATCTGGGGATTGTTGCTTGCGCCCCTGTATACATACCCCCCGGTTATGGAGATGTCCCCGTTGCCCCTGCCATATTCGAAGATGGGCTTTAAATCCGGGGTGGTGGCCAGTACTGTGGATCCGTCTTCAACAGTATTCCCCTCGAACCTGTTCCATCCATAATTCCCTCCTTTTACGATAAGGTTGATCTCCTCCATGTCCCCTTGTCCCACATCGGCTCCCCACATGCGCCCTGTAGGTCGGTCAAAGGAGAACTTCCAAGTGTTCCTTATTCCCCAGGCAAAGAGTTCGTCCAATCCATTTTGTCCCACCCTGGGATTGTCGGAGGGTATCTCATAATTGCCGTTGGGCTCGTCTGGGTTTGATTCAACGGTGTTATTCCCATCGAGGTCAACATCTATCCTAAGGATGCTTCCAAAGACGTTGTTCAAATTTTGTGCGTTCTTGTTGGGGTCGCCGCCACCGCCTCCGTCCCCTATGGAGAGGTAAAGGTAGCCGTCCGGGCCAAAGGCGATCTTACCGCCATTATGGTTGGAATTGCCTTGGTTCTTGTCGAAGCTTAAGATTTCCAACCGGGTTGAAGCATCAGCAAGGTTTGGATTGTTGGCCATTACGGTGTACCTGGCCAAAACGATCTCTACGTTGATACCGGAGACACTGCTCTGTCGTGTGTGGTAAACATAAAAATATCTGTTTTGTCTGAAATTAGGATGAAAGGCTAGTCCTAAAAGTCCAATTTCCTGCCCAGAGGAAAAACTGACGGTACTCTGGATGTCTAGAAAAGTATTCGCTACGGTAGTGCCTTGGTCGTTCTGGAAAACCTTTATTCGTCCGGCTTGTTCCAGAACGAACAACCTGTTCGTGCCATCATTGGCATTCATTATTTCCGTGGGATATTCGAAACTAAGGTTTGGAAAGGCATCTTGATAAGTTACTTGGGAATGGCAATAGATTATTCCAATGAAGAAAACCAAACATATTAGAGATGTTCTTTTTCCTGATTTTGCTATTAAGTTTAAAGCCATAATTGTCCTGAATTAATTCATAATATAAATATATCGTTTATCTTCTTGAATCTAAATTGTATCAGGGATTAAAATAGAAGGATAATATATTAGGATGCCATTCTATTCGACTTCAAAGGTAAAAATATTTGAGTTGGATTCATTGCCCAATACATCCCTTGTGGAAATTCTCCAATAATATTTTTTACCTGAAGATAAGGTAACTATGGTAATGCTGTTCTTATTGTATTTCTCCTGATAAATGGCTGGAGGAGTTGTTTCGTCGAAATAAACGTCATATTCCAAAATATCTGAATCCAGATCATTTCCAATCCATTCCAAGATAACTGAATTTAGATTGGTGGTCAGAATGGTCCCATTTTCTGGTTGAATGTATTGGGCCGGAAATGGGATATAATATTCCGTTTGGTTACCTGAATTATAGAAGGACCAAGTATCGCTAGGTATTGACATGGGATTATTTGGAGAGGAAATGTACCAAGTATAGGGGGTACCTCTTTGGATGGTAATGGGCAATTGTGTATTTTGGGTTGAATAAGTTCTTGTTTCAGATAAAAATAGGTTTGTGATATGTACCTCATAGGTGTCCGTGTTCTCCAATGGCGCCCATCTGAAAACTACTTCACTTTGTGTTACCGAAATAACACTTCCCTCTATACATTCGGAAACGTTTTCAGGAAAAATCAATTCGATTTGCCTTGGGGTAACCTCCACATTCTCCTTTGAATTATTGTCCTTGCTACATGAGGCTGTCAAAAGGAATAAGAACACTGAAATTAGTAGTATTTTCATTGTTTGACTATTTTGTGGGTATCTATGGATATCCCGTCATTGACTAATAAATAATAAGTTCCCGATGATAGGTTGGGAATTTCTAGTTGTGCCGTACCATTTTGGTACTTGAAGGAAGAAGACATGATTAATTCGCCTGCTGTTGAATAAATAAAAATTTCGATTTCCCCATTGGTTTCCCTAAAAGCTGATAGAATTACATGGTGGTCAAAGGGATTCGGGTGTATGAACGAATTTTTTAATGTAATTATCTCCTCATGTATACCTTGACAGCTTACATCTGTCGAGACTTGAATGATGTTGATATTTTGATCCAATATTAATTTAAATGTATTTTCACTAGTGTTAAAAAAGGATCCGTTATGGGTTACCTTATAATTATTGGCACCGCTCATTTTTAGTGTTAGAATATGGTTTTTGGTATCCAAGGCCTTTGTCACCAACAATTCTTCCGGTTGCGTAATTACAATATTTGAACAATTATTATAGTTGGGGAAACCTTGATTAGTCAAGCATATTTCATATGGGCCTGATTTTAAATTAGTTATTTCAAGATTATCTGTAAAGGTATAGCTGCTATTTATATCTTGCCCAACTAACATAGTCGATGAATCAAAATTTTTGTTTTTGGATGAAATAGTTATTATGCCATTGTCTGAACCATTGCAGCTGAGTCCTGATGCCGCAATAGTATAATTATCTATTGGTAATTCAGAAATTGTGCATCCTAGATTGTTTACAGCTTCATCAGGTGCTGTATTGGGGCATTGGTCAAGATTGTCGGGTACGCCATCATTATCACTATCCAGAATTATAGATTCCACAATTATTTGTAATATTTGTGAACAGCCTTCTTGAGTATTAAAAGTATAGATTCCTTCGTGGGATTTGTTAATATTGTTTATTGCATGTTCACCTGAAATAATGGATCCATCAACTAGTTCAATGGTGAAGGAAACTTCTTTGGGCAGTATACCCATAGTAATATCCGAACCTTCCAGCACAGTAATTTCGTCAAGGCCACTATCTGTTGTCCCATTAATGGTATATTCAGGTACAATTGTATGGTCGCAGCCCAAGTCCAAGCCCCAATAGGCTATATTATTGGCAGTAATTTTACCTGACACGGTAAATGAACCCCCCACGTACAGTCTGGAATTTAGGCTATCGAACACCAAAGAGTTTACGAGGTTGTCGACCCCGACGTCGGTACCGTTGCCCAGGGCTTGCCAGCCGTTGTCCTCGCTCCATCGGGCAACATTGTTCATGATTTCATGTATCTCCGGTTGATCGGTAGCTGTTTCAAAGCTTCCCCCTACATAGAGGTTTTCGCCGTCAAGTGCGAGTGCGTTGACATTACCGCTGAGGCCTAGGCCCATGGCCTCCCATTGTGCTGTGTTACGGTTCCAACGCGCTATCCTGTTGACCGTGCCATTGCCTGCCAAGGCAAAGTTTCCCCCTGCATAGATGTAATCCTGGTTGATTGCTATTGCCTGTACGAACCCGCTGGTGCCGGTTCCCAATGTGTCCCAATCGGTACCGTCCCAAACGGCGATCCTTGGAGCCGTTCCGCCCCCTGCCGAATCAAAATTGCCCCCAATGTATACATGTCCGTTCGTATCAATGGAAATGGCCCGTACCTCGTTGTTTGTCCCCGGTGTCCCGGTATCGGTGTCCGTCAATGCTTCCCAAGATCCGTCCTCCCAAAGGGCAATGTTGTTGACATCGGTTCCGCCTGCCATTTCGAAGGTACCGCCCACGTATACCCTATTGTCGGCTGCGATGGCAATACTGGAGACCGGGCCGTTTGTCCCCTGGTCCATTGGGGACCAGCTTCCGTTCCACACGGCTATGTTGTTGGCCTGAATTCCTGCGATCTGTGAAAAATCGCCACCGACATAAACCTTGCCCTCACTATCTATGGCAATACTTTTGATATCCCCGTTGGTACCGTTTCCAAAATCGTTCCATCCCGAGTCCGGGTCGTACAGGGCAATATTGGTTGATGCAAGGGTGCCCGCGGTCGAGAACCCTCCTCCAATGATAATGGACTGGTTGGCCTGTTCGGCCATTGCCGCTACGTTCCCATTGGTCCCTTGGGCCATGGCATACCAATCGCCAACTCCGTTGACCGCAATGGTCTGGGGGCCATTGTTGCCTCCGATTATTTTGTAGAGTTTTGATGATGTTCCATAATCGCTAAAGTAAAGTTCTCCTGTTTCATCCAGGCCAAAGGATGAGATGTACTGGCCATTGGTCCTGAACAGTAGTTCTGAAGTGGCGTTGCCTGAAGAAGGGTCGTAACCAAGGGCCCAGACCCTCCCGGAGATATAGTCGCCAAAGATGTACCTATCCTTTATTTGGGGGTTATTGCTGGCACCCCTGTAGACATACCCTCCGGTTATGGATCTGTCCCCGTTTCCTTGGCCATATTCAAAGAGGGGTTTGATGTCCGGGGTGCTTGCCAGTATGGAGCCGGCGTCCTCCACGGTATTTCCCTCGAACCTGTTCCAGCCATAATTCCCACCTTTTACGATAAGGTTGATCTCCTCCATGTCCCCCTGTCCCACATCGGCGCCCCACATGCGCCCGGTAGGACCGTCAAAGGAGAATTTCCAGGTGTTCCTTATTCCCCAGGCATACAGTTCCCCCAATCCGCTCTGTCCCACCCTGGGATTGTCCGAGGGTATCTCATAATTGCCATTGGGGGCGTCGGGGTTGGACTCCACGGGGTTATCCCCGTCCAGGTCCACGTCTATCCTCAGAATGCTCCCGCAGACGTTCTCCAGGTTCTGTGCGTTCTTGTTGGGATCGCCGCCCCCTCCTCCGTCACCGATGGAGACGTACAGGTAGCCGTCGGCCCCAAAGGCTATCTTTCCTCCATTGTGGTTGGAACTTCCCTGGTTCTTGTCAAAGCTAAGGATATCCAATCGGGACAAGGGATCGGCCTGGTTCGGGTTGTCGGCCCTAACGCTGAACCGCGTCAAAACGATTTCTACATTGACCCCCGAAACACTGCTCTGTCTGGTGTGGTAGACATAAAAAAGACCGTTGCTGGCATAATCCGGGTGAAAGGCCAGTCCCAACAGTCCAATTTCCTGACCGCTGGAAAAGCTCACGGTTGAGGTAATATCCAAAAAGGTCTCCGCGACCGCAGTGTTTTCATTGTTCAGGAAGACCTTTATCCTTCCCGCCTGTTCCAGGACGAATAATCTGTTGGTACCATCACCTGGGTTCACTATTTCCGTGGGATATTCAAAGCTAAGGCCGGGAAAGGCATCCTCATAGGTTACTTGGGCTTGGCCTAATGCCGATATGAGGAAAATTAGGAAGTATGCCGCGAAAGCTTGAATTCGTAGTTTCATAGAAAATAAAATACCAAGTTGAAAAATTAAGGGGAGACTATATATAAATGTACGTTAATACAGATTGATTACTAGCTCTTTAACTTAAAAAAATGACGCTATTACATTAATTATAATTTAAAGGAAGAAAAGTTAAATAACAAATAGAGAAATTACATACAATTTTATGAGCGTATGCTACTTGGAATGGTACAAAGGGATGTTATATGTAATTTTAGCAATCTTTATAGTACTATAGTGATCCAATTTAACCTCGTAATGTTCATAATATAGAACTTAGATATTTCAGTCCTAAAATAATGTTTTTTCATTTCAATTGGTTAAAAATTTAAAGGAGCCAACTATGAATGGACTTTACTCGTGTAAGGACTTTGATTCTGGGAAATAAAATGGTGTTCAAAATTATAAGTTCATTATTCCATCTTCCTATAAAATTGTACGAGCCCAATCCTATTTCCAATATCTTACCCAGTAAAATATTACATAAAAAGGTCCCGACCTAAGTTTAGAATAGTTAAGGTCGTAAGAAGATATAAAGCTAAAAAGAACTCAAATTTTAATGGACTTAACAGAAGTGGATTACTTAACTTTTTTATTTAACCGATTAGAAATGTATTCCCAAATAGTTGGGTGGTAATATAAGTTTCCTTCATGATTTTTATTCCATATTTTTATTTCATAATTTTCATTTAATATATCTTTAATCGCTTTTTTTAAAATTGGTAAACCGGCAATAAGTTGAAGAAATGGATAGGTGTAGTAATTATCTTGATTTGTTGGGTTGATTTTTTTTTGGTACAACACGCCTCCTGTATCTATCCCATTATCAACCAAGTGAATTGTAGTTCCACAATTGGCACTATCGTTATTTACAAGAGCCCAGTATCCACCATGCCATCCTCTGTAGTTTGGTGTAATCCCCGCATGAATATTAATAAATTTTCCTTGGATGGAAGTTAAGGTTTTATTACCCAAAATTCTGGTATTAACAACTACTACCACCTCTGGATTTAGTTGTTGTAAGATATTTAAACATTCCGTGGAATTGACAGATGGGACTTTTGAGATAATGTCATTTTTAGCAGGTGTGCTATTAAGTTGCCCCAATTCCTTGATTATTAGCAATCTTTTTGTTGCCTCTATTTTTAGTAGGGGAACAATTAGTACGCGATTTAAGACTTGACCTAGAACATTTAATACACCTAATTTTTTAATTCTTCGCTTTAGAAAAATTTGAGTATTTACAGGTTGCTCAATAATTAGCCGCTCAATTTGAAGGCCGTTTTCAATTAAATAGTTGTACACCATTATAGGATACTCTCCAGGGCCACAAATCATTACTATTTTTTGGGACGGATTATTGATATCCATGTACCAATTCTTTGGAAATTTTATAATTTTTCATTATCTAATTGGATTTTGACATAGTGAGAATCACCCTCTTGTCTTTACACTCGAGTACAAATCTGTTTTTATCCAGAGTACTTTTTTTGACCTTCAAATCTTTTTCAGATGAGTTGTTCAGATATAAAAACTCAAAAATATTGGACTTTAAATCCTGCCATTCATCACTATCCCTGTTTATTTCAATAAATTTTTCCAAATTCATCTCACCCTCTATGGGTATAGACAGGTACCTTTCCCTTTCATTCTTCTTGACTTGTAGGTTTCTAAACCAAAAAGTCAACTTATGAATTTTGGCATTCAGATTCTTATCCCTGAAATATTGTTTAAGATTAAAATATAATGCTATGGTATTACCTAATACAATTGATATTATAGATGATTTATCGTAATACAGGTGATATTCAAAATAATACTCCATAGTAGCCCATCTTTTTTTATAGTCGAAATAACCCTTTGAGAAATCAAAATATTTAAACTTTTGATTTATGGACCATTCAATAAGCTTCATAATAGTAACCGATCCCAAATGAAACTTTTCATAATCAATATCAAAAACGGTTATAGCGTCGAAAACAATAGTATCTGAAAAATAGTTTAAGGTTACACCAATGGGGGTATCCCCATTATAAATTACAAAAAGTGAGGCTTTCTTTTCAAGGATCATTGGATATGCCACCTCGGTATAAAAGTTCCATTCCTTTGGGTCTAGATTATTGTTGGTAGTACCTTTGTCCAAAAATCGTTTTTCCAATAGTTGCTTAAAATACACAAAAATGGTCCTGTATTGATCGGGATCTATGGCGCCATAATACATTTTATATGAAATATCAAAACAACTCTCCAGCCGTTTTTTGTATTTTGTTAGTTTATACCTGGAACTTTTGCTAAAAGTGGAAGAAAAATAATTGGTGAAATCGGTGTAGTTCCCCAAGTCTATCAAAAAGCCAGGGTATTGTTTCAATTTGTTCTGTTTCAGTTTTTTTTTGTTATTAATAAGATCCAGCTCAAAAAAAGTAGGAACATCGTAGATTAAGAATACCTTTTTCTTAAAATCCAATTCCTGACCAGAGGACAAGGAGTATGAGATTCCTTTGGTGTGGTTTTTTCCAATGTTGAGATATATGGGCAGGAATGTAGGTTTAATAAAGGATATCCCCCCAATAAAATTAAAGAATGAAGGGGACATTTTATTATAAAAATGTTTTGACCAAATCTTTGTAAACGTATCCGATAAGAACGGATTCTCTTTCATGTATAGCTTTTTATGTTGTTACACGTTGCCCGTACACCTATAGCTAGGGAAATAGACATTGGAGCCATTGTGGACACAGTTATTTCCATTTAATTGTTTTTCTGAAGTTAATTGCTCGTATTCAGAGGTATCTACAATATATTTCCATAGTTCAAATTTCTTAAAATCTTTTGAGAATCCCGACTTAAACTTAAATAAGGAATCCTCGCAACCACCTAAACCCCCTCCCAAATTATAATATTGATAATTTTCTTGGGTAGCCCTTATTCTCATTTCATCTATGAGCATTTTAATCGGGTTTAAATTGAGATATCTTTCATCGGATCCAGAAAGGTGATATTGAACAATATTGTTTTTTTTTACAAACATGGCACCTGCAATTATTTTCTTGGTCTCATTATGTATTGCGAGCAGTATGTCTGTTTTGAAATCTTTGGAATTGACCAGGTCAACAAAATATTTTTTAGAAAAGAAATAATCCTTTGTAGCATTCACGCGACACATATTTTTATAATATAAATTTATAAATGTGTCTAATTCCTCACTGGACTCCAATAGTTTTAGGCTATATTGTTTTCTGGATTTATTAATATAGGATTTAAGTCGCCTATGATATTGCTTTTTTTGGGTTTCGAGGTCATGTGTGATATCTATATTCACGATTTTTCCATGAAATGATAAATTTCCTAGATTCCTTAACACAATATTTTGATACGGGATGAAAGGATTTAATCGAGAGAAAACAGAAACAATATTCAATTCCCTAAATATTTGCTGCATTTCCTGGATAAAAAGGTTGTTATCGAATTCAAGGTCTATATTTTTGGTCAAAGGACCGGGGTATCCGTAAACAGAAGTAGCATCTTTTTTACGGGAACCAGGAATTCTCCTTAATAGTAGCGGTATGGCAATGCATTTATCCCTTTCTGTATACTTTATAAGAAAAGGATCTTCATTTTCGTTTCTTGCAATATTATGATACTCATAGGTATGATAAAAATCTGAGTGTTCAAAAGAAGCTACTACTGCATCCCATGCTTCTTTTTTGTCAATAATCGCAATCTTCGTCATCAATTGGGGGTTCTTTATAAAATGAAATAATAACGTTAAAACAATACTTAATAATAAATTAAAATATAAATGTACATATGATAACGCCAAATAGTTCCCAATTTGTTTTTTTAATTAAACAATTATGTGTGTTTTGCACATATAAGCAGATATTTGGAAATAAAAGGAGGAAAGCAAATTTTTATTTTTTTATTTTTTTACCGGCAGCATTGACTATGAGATTGTTTTCAAAAACAATTTTTTGGGGAATTTTATATAGGGATAGTTTTTCAGCACATTTTGATAGGATTATTTCTTTCATCACTATCTGGTCTTTGGGTGCGTTCAACACTATGGTAGCCAGAATTGATTCTCCCAAAACATCATCTTCAACTCCTGTAATGGTGCAATCCACGACCTCGGGGACAGATAAAATAACTTCTTCAATTTCCTTAGGACTCACCCTTTTACCTCCTACTTTGATGATTTCCTTTTTTCTGGCCATCAGGTAAAAATAACCATCTTTGTCCGCCATGGCAATATCTCCAGTATATAGCCAACCGTTTTTAAGGGCTTTTTGTGTTTCTTCGGGTTCTTTGAAATACCCGAGCATGATATTCTCCCCTTTTGCCAAAAGTTCCCCTTCCTCTCCCACATTTACTTCTTTCCCCTCTTTATTGACTATTTTAAGGGATACACCGGGTATACCCTTACCAATGGACCCAGATTTTTTGGTGATCATTTGTGGAGGGAGATAGGACAGACGCGCTGTGGCTTCCGTCTGTCCGTACATAATATAAAATTCTATTTCGGGAAATGCCTTTACAAATTCATCAATAAAAACATTGTGCAGTTTTCCTCCTGCTTGGGTAACGTACCTTAAATCAGGGAATGCCGTATTTCTAAAATTTTTGGATTTTTTGAGTAGAATTTGATAGTGGCTGGGAACACCTGCAAATCCGGTACATTTATATTTTTTAAGATCATTGATAACGGCTCCCAGAAAGATAAAACTATTGTTCAGGACCATAGATCCGCCTACCCGAAGATGGGTGTGCAATAAGGACAGTCCATAACAGTAGAAGAAGGGTAGAACCACTCCCACAATATCCTTTGAATTTAAGCGCAAATATTCGATGATGGAGCCGGTGTTCGAAATAATATTTTGGTGACTGATCATTACCCCTTTGGGGGTTCCCGTAGATCCCGAGGTAAAAATGATTTCCGCCAGATTATTTTTGTCAAAATCAACAACGTCCAAGGGTATAATTTTCTGAATATGGATTATCCCGGACAAATCGGCCTCATCCATACATTGTATGCCATTGCCCAATTGTTGTTTTGATTGTAGGGTTTTTGCCATAAAAAGATTGCTACAATCGGTAGTCTCCAAAATAAAATCCAGATTGTCCTGCTCTATGGCAAAGTTAAGCGGCACACAGACATTTCCTGATTTGAGTATACCCAAATAAGCGGTAATGAAGAAAACGGAATTGGGGCTTATAAGAACAATGTTCTTATCGGATCCTACATTGCTCTTTAGGTATGAAGCTACCTTTAAACTATCTTGATATAGCTTTTTAAATGAAATTGTTTCTTTTGATCCCAACACAAAATCCTTTTCAAGATTTTGTGTTGAGGCAAATAAATAATCAAAAACATTCATAAATAAAGTGGTTATAGATTTAGAATATTGGTTTCATTCTCAAATATTCAGTGGTTTTTTTCTTTCTTTCAAAACTCTTATAAATATTTTCGATTTCTTGGGTCGTTTTGCCCATTACCCTTCCAACTTCTTCTGCTGGATAATTATTCTCCCAACCGTACCATACTAGATCCATTTCCTTAAATGGCATTTGGTAGAAAAAGTCTTCCTGAGTCTGTTCTGCGGTATAGGTATCGGTAGTTGGGGTTCTATCAATTATTTCTTGGGGAACCCCCAAGTGTTTGGCCAATTGGTAAACCTGTGTTTTGTAAAGGTGTCCTATGGGCATAACATCGGCACCACCATCACCATATTTTACAAAGAAGCCTTGTTCCACTTCATGTTTGTTGGGTGTGCCAATAACGGCACAATGTAATCTTTCTGCATGATAGTAGAGCATGGACATCCTACTACGCTGTTTAAAGTTGGTCGAGGCCACGATTTGAAGGTATTCTTTGGCAGGCAACAATTTGCTAATTACCTCTCCATTGGGCTTTATAACCGTTATGGAGAAAATTGCCGGAATATTTTGTCCAATATTTTGTTTGATTTCTATTTTGGCCTTATCTACTTTGGGGTCAAAATCCGTAATGACCCTTCCAATGGCCTCATCCCTTCTTTCATAACAACCAAAACCATCCAATGCACGGGTAATATTTTCTTCCAGTGTCTCAACATTGAATTTATTGGCCAGTTTCAAGGCTAAATTTTTACTGTCATCACTGGAATCCTGTTCGGGCAACATAATGGCAGTCACTTTCTCCGGTCCGAATGCTTTGGCGGACAGGGCCATACATACCGATGAATCTATTCCACCGCTAATGCCGATAACGGCACCTCTACGCTGCAATTTCTGGGCAACGTCCGTTTTTAATTTGGCAATAATGTTATTGCAGACTTCATCAATGTTTTCGATGTGTAGAATATCTTTTGAAAATGGTTTCATAAAAAGGGTTTATTTTTAGGTTTAATAATCTATTATGGTTTTGTCCAATGCTACCAGTTCGTTATCGGATAATTCAGGAATGGATCTATTTATAAAGAGGTCATTAAGAATTTGGGTGGACAATATAGCCGTTAAGGCCATGTTATCAATTTCCGAAACTTGTTTTTTGGTCTTCATTTTGTCCAGCAATTGGGTTACATGTTCCGGATTGAATATTCCGGCCTTGGCAATCGCTTGTTCGGATAGCATCTCCACGAGATAGGGGGGGAGACTGTCCGATATAAAAGTACTTCTTATCGGGGCCCTATAAGCTTGCTTGGGCCTGTTTAAAATTTCATCGGGCAACCTGCCTTTCATCAATTTTTTTAGGAGGTATTTTTCGTTCAATCCGTTCAATTTTAAATCGGGGTGCAAACTCATACAAAACTCGACCACCCTGTGATCCAAAAAGGGATACCTGCCTTCTATGGAATTGGCCATTCCCATCCTATCACCCTGTGATGACAAAAGGTATCCGGACATAAATATATTCAATTCTATGCACTGCGCTTTTGTCAGGGAATCCATACCATTAAGTCTATCCCCTAATTTTTTCTCTATGGTTAGGATAGGGTCGTAGTCGCCAATGGCTTCTTTATATTCCTTGGTCAGGTAGTTCTTGATGCGGGAGGTATTGTTCCATCTTAACAAATGGGAATACACCGGGGAGGAAGTTTCGTTCAACTTATACCCAAAGAACATTTTAAGGACATTGTTGCTCGCATTGTTCATCTGGGGCAAATAGGGATACAGTTTTTTCAACAATAGCGGACGGAATTTGGATTTGGGATCTTTGGCCCAAAATCGTCTTATCTTTGTTTCCTTGAATATGTTGTACCCGCCCAAGAGCTCATCGGCCCCTTCACCTGTAATCACCACTTTAATATTTTGATCCCTTACACTTTTTGCCAAAAGGCCCATGGGAGTAGGGGCGGTGCGCAACAAAGGAGCCTCGGAGTGCCATACGACACTTTTAAAGTTTTCGGCAATATCGTTTGGCCCGCACATTACACTGGAATGTTGTGTTTTAAAATACTCCGCAGCTATATTTTGGTAAGAGGATTCGTCAAAGTCCTTTTCCGTAAAACCAATGGAAAAGGTCCGAAGGTTTTCGGGGGACAAGCCTTTAATAAAGGAGGTGGTTACACTGGAATCCAATCCGCCGCTTAGATAGGCGGCTACTTGAACGTCTGCCCTTAGACGTAATTTTACCGCATCGGAAAAAATGGCTTCAAAATCTTTGGCAGCTTCATCTATGTGCAGGTACTTGTATTCGTTAGGTTTATATAGTGGCAATTCCCAATAGGTCGTAATTTTTTCCGAATGCTTGTTAAGAATCATATAACTTCCGGGGGGCACCTCAAAAATTTCTTCAAATACGGTATTTGGCGATATAGAGGTCCAGAAGGTAAAATATTCGGAGATGGCCTTTGGGGAAAGTTTCGGTCTTACCCCTGGGAATTCCAATATACTTTTAATTTCTGAGGCGAATATAAAAGTTTCTTCCTGCTTTGTATAGTATAAAGGTCTGATGCCTACCCTGTCCCGGGCCAAAAATAGTTCTTCCTTATTTTTGTCCCATATGGCAATGGAAAACTGTCCATTGAGTTTGTGTACAAAATCCGGCCCATATTCCTCATATAAGTGAACAATGACTTCGGTATCGCTATGGGTTTTGAAGATATGGTCTTTGGATAGCAGTTCTTCCCTGAGTTCGATATGGTTGAATATTTCCCCATTGAAGACGATCCATAGAGAGTCATCACTGTTGGAGATGGGCATGGTACCACTGCTTAGATCCACAATACTCAATCTAACACTTCCCATTCCTATGGAATCGGAGACATAAATCCCGCTCTGGTCGGGACCCCTGTGTTTGATTCTTGTAAGCATCCGCCTAAGGATTGCAGTCTGTTGTTGTTTATTGGCAGAAATTTTATAGAAACCGGCGATACCGCACATATCTTATAATTGGATTGCTATATAAGGAATTATATTTTGTTCTCTATAAAATGAATGATGCTGTTGATCGATTCAAAGTTCGAAGGCAATAGTTCCTCATCGGTAACCTCCACTTCAAACTCTTCCATTAAAAATTCGATAAGGAACAATAGGCCCATGGAATCCAATAGTCCCGTTTCAAAGATCAGGGTGTCATCCTCAATGTTCTTGGTGTCTGCCAAAGTAGACTTAATAATGTAATCCTTAATTTTACTTTTGGTTTCAATTTGTGTAATCATTTTAATAATTAATTTTGGTTAATATTCAGTGTATTTCCTAATTTTGGGATAAACATAATACTATTGGAAGAATATTCAATTCAGAAATCGCTGAAAGGCCTCATATACTAGGTTAAATGGTCGAAGAGGGGGAGTAATAGGTCCTGCCTTGTCTTTACCTATATGTTTATAAAGATAGATAAATTTTCTTCAGTCCAAAATTTAATTACCGGTCAAGTTTTATATAATTAGAGCTGGTTGGGATCGAGCCAAGGATTGTAATATGGTGGAATTAAGTTTGTTTAAACAGGAACTATTAACCCCTGCTCCTAAATTTTTGAATTTGGATATTTGCGTATGGCCTTTGCATTGATATTTTGTGATGAATTACAGTTTATTTCTAGTTCGTTTTATTAATATAGGTACTTCGAGCGGTCTTATACTTAGGGGAGAATAATTTTCCACATTCTTTGGCCGACTTCAAAGTTGATAATTGACGTTAAATCGTAGTTTTAACTACAAAAATGAAATAGGAATTACATATACCGTTCATACAGATGTTATCTGTTATATCCAAACCAAATAATTAAGATAATGGATTATAGTAAAAACTGTAGTTTGTCCCAATTAAATGTACATATAACATATAAGTCTTTGAAGTTACGCAGAAATATTTAATTTTATCCAAGAACGTTATTTATTTAACTTATGGATACACCCGGTCAGTTTGTAATATCATTGGATTTTGAGCTTTTTTGGGGAGTTCGGGATAAGCGGACAATTCATGACTATGGGCCGGCTTTGTCCAAGGTTCATGAAATTATTCCAGAAACCTTAAAGTTGTTCCGGGAACATGGGGTAAAGGCGACCTTTGCTACGGTAGGCCTTTTGTTTGCTAAGGACAAAAAGGAAATGGAGGCCTATTCCCCTACGCTTAAGCCTAGTTATAAGAATATTAATCTTTCTCCTTATTCGGATGGTTTTAGTTTGGTAAAGGAAAAGGCGATTGATGACCTTTACCATTATGCCCTTCCTTTAATTGAAATGATTGTTAGTGATTATCCTGAACATGAAATAGGTACCCATACCTTTTCCCATTATTATTGTTTGGAACCTGGGCAGAGCATAAAGGAATTTGAGGCAGATCTTATTGCGGCTATTGCAATTGCAAAGGCTAGGGGAATAGAAGTGCTTAGTTTGGTCTTTCCTAGAAACCAATTTAATCCTGATTATTTAGAAGTATGTAAGGAATTGGGGATTCTGACTTATAGGGGTATTGAGAAATCGTGGTTTCGTACATCTGAAAGTGATGAGAAAACCTCTTTGATTAAAAAAGTATTCAGGACTTTGGACTGTTATATAAATATTTCAGGTCACCATTGTTATAAATTAATGGATTTAATTTCGGAAAGACCTATTAATATTCCCTCTAGTCGTTTTTTAAGGCCTTTTAAAAAAAAGGGAGGGAAAACCTTGGAATATTTAAAGTTAAGGCGTACAAAAAATAGTATGACCTTTGCCGCCAAAAACAAGTTGATGTTTCATCTATGGTGGCATCCGCATAATTTTGGAACAAATACGGAGATCAATATGGCCACTTTAAATGCAATACTGAAACATTATAAAAAATTGAATATTCGTTACGGATTTGAAAGTGCCACTATGTTGGAGTGTGCCAATATGTTGAACGTGAAAGAGAAAGAGAGACGGGTAAGTTAAGATATTAAATTTTCAAGTAGTCAATTTTATGCACTTATTGCTTCTTCTTTTTCTTCTTATTATTATATCCCATTGCATTGTGATTGTATAAAGAAACCATTGCCCGTAACCTTAATGTCAGAGGGTGTAAAGCATGCGTTCAGTTGTCCGAAAATCAAGGGCATTATTGGATTGTAATTCTTGTGTTTATGGCATCCCGTTAGATTAATGCTTGCGGATTTCGCATTTAGGGCAATAGATAGGAATTAAAATTTGACCAATTATGGGTTTATTTATATTTTTGGAATACCTGAAAAGAGCCATGTTTAATAGTGTGGGTAAGCTTTTCAAGATTATAATATTCTCATGCCTTTTTTGTTTTTAAAGTTTCGGATTGTTGTAAATATTTAATAATGGGTTTCGATTAAATTAAGTTAAGATGAATTCTAAGTTAAAGATAAAGTTTGCATTTGCTGTCAACTTGATTAAGAATGGGAATGTTAAACAAGTTTGGAAAGCTTTTGTGAGGCGTATTGCCTACGAACAGCCGGCCTATGGTTTTAAACGCGATTTAAGTTTGGAATATGCCAAGCCAAGATCATTAACCAGCGTTACTATTAGGGAATTTCAACCTGGGGACGAGGTGTATTTCAAGGAACGCCAAAATGATGGACAGATTAATGAATTTCGGACCTGTTATGTGGCGGTTACAAAAGAAGGCATTCCATGTTTTCATTTATGGCTTATAGATGCTTCCCAAAATGAGAAATTAAAGAAAGTATGGGGGGATATTTTTCCAAGATTGAATCCAGATGAATTTTTAGTAGAGAATGTGTATACCGTACCGAAATTTAGGGGAGCAGGAATATTTCCGGCTGTTTTACATGAGATTGCGGAAAAAAGTAAGGCTTTAGGGGCAAAATACCTTATTTCTTTCGGGGAGACAAACAATGTTAATATGTCACGGTCATTCGCCTATGCAGGTTTTTTTCCTTACGTTTTACGTACAAAAAAGAACTTTTTGTTCAATAGGACTATTTTTTTTGAGGATATACCGGATGAATTAATGTCTGATTATAATGGATATACGGCAGCATTTAGAGCCAAGCCTAAGAAAAAAGAGGAAGTTTAATCTTATTTTACTCGATAATCGAGATTTAAATGCTCCGACGCTTGCGTCGAAATCAAACTTGAATTTCCTTTCAATGCCTCGTGGGCTTGCCCCGAGGTAGTTTACTTTTCCCAAATAAGAGGCCCCAAAAAACTATTTTTTTGGAATTCATGACTGGGTAGGCGGATTCAGTAGTGCAATAACTAAATGAATATCAATGTTGAATTCGTTAATTAGGCACCTTCAGAGGTATATTAAATACTTGATATTCAGCATATTAATTCGTATTTTAGATAAAACAAAACCCCGAATATGAGTCTCCAGCTCTAAAAACGGGGTATTATCTTAATTACGTATGTACAATATACGCAGATTCGACAATTTTCAGCACACTTTTTTATTTACATCGCGCACCGAGCAGTTCGAACTGTTCTTCGATCGCTTTTTGGAGGGAGACCTCGGGAAGATCTATACTGCCGTTCCGTGGGAGGAACTGGTACGGACCTTTGGTCTGGGCGATGCCCGAAAAGGGCCGCTATCGATATTCGGTCCCAAGGGGAAACTGGCCCTGATGTTCCTAAAGCATTATGCCGGTTGTTCCGATAGGCGTTTGGTGGAGCAGCTCAACGGCAATATCGATTACCAGTTCTTCTGTGGCATCGATCTTGGGGGCAAGCGTCTGACGAACTATAAGATCGTTAGCGAGATCCGCTGCGAACTGGCCAAAAAGATGGATATCGATAAGGTCCAACGGACACTTTTCGATTCCTGGTCGGCGCACATCGGCGATAAGCATAGTGTAGTGATGGATGCGACCTGTTACGAGAGCGAGATCAGGTACCCCACCAACGAGAAACTTTTATGGGAATCGGTGGATTGGAGCTACCGCCAACTAAAGGCGATCTGTAAGGCCCTGGGCATAAAGACCCCTCGGACCAAATATCTGAAATGGAAAAGGCGCAACATCTCCTACAGCAAGATGCGGCGCAAGACCAGGTCGAAACGGACCAGGTTGGACCGCAGCCTCCTTCTGCTCCTTGACAAGATCGATGGCGAGCTGGACAAACTGGAAAAGGGCCGTGGACTCCGAATGCCTGAGAGGTACCATCGGCGCAGGGCAACGATAAGAAAGATATACGAACAACAGCACCGGATCTTCCATACCGGTGAAAAACCGACAGGGCGTATCGTAAGTATCGGCAAGGATTATCTCAGGCCGATCGTGCGCGGCAAGGAAATAAAGGCCGTTGAGTTCGGGGCAAAGGTCAATAAGTTCCAGATCGACGGCATCAGCTTCATAGAGCACCTGAACTTCAATGCCTTCCATGAGGGCAACCGGTTCCAGGATACCATCTTCAAGGCGCAGCGCCTGACCCGGACCAGGACCAGATTGGCCGGGGCGGATGCCATCTATGCCACCAACAAGAACAGAAGGTTCGCTACCAAGTACGATATAGGGACCGATTTCAAGCGCAAGGGAAGGGCAGGGAAGCACGAAGGGCAGCGTAGACAGATGGCGGCCATGATAACCAAGGAAAGGGCCACGCGACTGGAAGGAAGTTTTGGAAAGGAAAAAGAGCACTACCACCTAAAAAAGATCAAGGCCAGGACCAAAGAGACAGAGACCTTGTGGATATTCTTCGGTATCCATACGGCCAATGCCCTGGAGATCGGTAGGCGAATGGCCAGAACACTACAACAAGCGGCATAATCCAGGACAGATCAAAAGAAATCATGGGATACCTGGCCAAAGGCCACACCAAAATCGAACCAAGAGTATACCTCCTGTCCAAAAATCAAGATCGGGCATAATAAATGCCCCTAAATAAAATCCAAGGGCATTTTATATTCTATGTGTTCTAAAAATTAGGGCTACTCCTGAAAGTGCCTAATTAAAAGTGTGATAAAAATCCCAAAAAGAGTCCTAAACTCAAAAATGACGGGTAATCCATAAACAGACTATAGGTTCTTTGGGAATCAAATCATTAAAAATCCCGGAAATAATAATATCCCAGGATCCGTTCTGTATAGATTACAATAAAAATCAGCCTACTAATGTACAGGCCCTCACGTAATACGGTAAGTAAAAGCTCCTTCCCTTGGTTAAGCCTGTCCCGCGTTTTCCGCGGGAGGACAAGGTGGATTCTCCGACCAAAGGAGGAGAATACGGAAGGGATTGAAAAATGCTGCATTCTTCCTTTATAGACTGACCACAATTTTTGCATAAACACAACAATTAGTCATAATCCCTACTTAAGGATATACCTTGATATTATACTTCTGTGCTATATCTCTTTTATGTTGGACCTATTCACATGGAGTTCTACATTTTCAGTATTTGGTCCATATAATTTTTAAAGTTTCTTTTTTCTAAAAAGGTATCGAATATTGCTCTATTGTGCTCTGTGTCCTCGTTTAAGGAATTACAAATTTGTTTAACCAGATCATCCTCGTTCTCCGTTTGGCATTTATAAACTCCATCAATATATTTTATATCTCCTGCACATAATGTACTTACAACTTTATTGTTGCAGGCCATCATTTGTAGAAGGACATTGGGAAACCCCTCGATTCTTGACGAAATTACACACGCTTTGGCGTATTTAAAATAGGGGTAGGGATTGTCTACAAATCCTATTAACTTTACTTTATCCTCAATATTTAAATTATTTATTAATGTCTGTAAATCATCCCTGAGCATACCATCACCGAGAATCCATAATTCCATTTTTGGAAAAATATCTTTTATTTTATTGAATGAACGAATTAAAATATCAAAACCTTTAACATCTGCAAGTCGACCCGCCGCAACAAGGAATTCCTTCTCCACATTAAATGGCGGAATTATAATTGATTTTTTTTCAATGGATTCTATGTTAATAGGATTTTTCAGGACATACAATCCACTTTTATTTTTCAATCTGGGGATTTCCTCCAAAAGATTGGTTTTCATTATTTCTGTCTGAAAAATAACGGAATCTATTTTTTCATAACCTAAAAGATAAGCCATTCTATACCGTTCGGCTTTAACTCCCTTCATTTGCTTAAATACGGATGTAGATTCTCTAGCTATAATTTTGGTCGAAGGTAGAATCCTCAGTTTTTTTAATAGGCCCAACATTGAATTTATTAGGGTCTGTGATGAAAATGTTCTGTGAATATGGTTGTTTCTTACTGTTTTAATAATAAAAGGAACTATATAAAGATAGCTAAGAAAACTATTCGAAAAAGGAGAATAGACCATATTACATTTATTGGAAAGATGATCCCAGCTTCCGTAACCGGTACGTTTTAGGAAATATACCGTACAATTGTAATTCTCCTTAATTAAGTATTCGGTAACTTGCATTTGTAGCTGTTCAGCGCCCCCGTAAACGGTATCTCCAAACGCAATTATTAACCAGTCTATATTTTTTTTCATATAAATGTTTTAGCTTTAACACCTAAGCATCTGTTTTTTAGCAGCTGTGGTTTTAAGGGTGACGTTTAAATTTTAGCAAGAATTTTCATGGATTGTACAAGTGTAATCTATACCTTGTTTAAGGGGTTAATTAGGATGTAAAAATATAAAAAGATATATCTTAAGCGAAATAATAGTGTAATGATTTATTTTATATGATAAAAATACATACATATGAGCCAATAAATTTTACTGCAAAAGCACTATAATTGGCAAACCTAATTAGGTTTTTTATTTGGAGTACCGGTAAACATTTGCATGGTTTCCGTTTCACTGGCGCTGACGTCCTCTCTTTTAAAAACTTTTTTTATAGTCTTAAAGATAATTTTCATATCGGTATTAAAGCTGATGTGATTTACATACCAAACATCATATTCAAATTTTTGCTCCCAACTAATGGCATTTCTACCATTTATCTGGGCCCATCCCGTAATTCCCGGTTTTACAAGATGTCTTTGTGACTGTTCTGGGTTGTATAACGGGAGATATGCAATTAAAAGTGGCCTGGGACCGATTATGGACATGTTTCCTATAAATACATTAAAAAGCTGTAGGATTTCATCTAAGGAAGTGTTTCGTATAAACTTCCCAATTTTGGTAATTCGTTTATAATCGGGCAATAGATTGCCATCTTCGTCTTTACGGTCGTTCATGGTCTTAAACTTGATAATGGTAAATATCTTTCCATTCTTCCCCGGCCGCTGTTGAAAAAAAAAAGGTTTTCCATCATTGGCTATGAAAAGGAGAAGGATTAGGATAAGGATTAGGGGGGAGAATAAGATTATCGCAATAAACGAAGCAACAATATCCCCGATCCGTTTAAAAAAATTCACATACATAATTATTGATTTAAAATTCTTTGTTTTTTAATTTGAAACTTATTACAAATTAGAATCCCATTTCAATTTTCTCATGAATGAATGCCAAAATTAAAATATTTAATAAACGGGTTCTTTTTCTAAACGTCGGTATTCTTCCAGTATTGCTTTCCACACTCTTGTTTGATCATATTTTTCAACGATCATTTCCCTATTTTTAGTAGGATTATTTTTGCCTTCTAATTCTTCATGATAAAAAGCTTCCATGGCCTTTTGTAGGGCTTCTATATTTTTAGGTGGGATTAAAATCCCATTTTCACCTGTTTCAACGATTTCATTACATCCGTTAATGTCTGTAACGATACTGTTTAAACCCATAGCGCCTGCTTGCATTACGACATTGGGGAAACCTTCGCGATAACTGGGGAATACCAAACAGTTGGAAACGGAAAAATAAGGTCTAACATCATCCTGCCATCCTAGATCAATAATCTGGTCACATTCGCTAATAAATCTTTTGGTTTCCGGAAGTACGGGGTCTAAATCATCTTCAAAAGGTCCAACCAAAAGGAGTTTGGTATTTTTAAATTGGGATGATATGGATTTAAAGGCTTGTACCAATTCATTGATACCTTTATCCTTCACCATTCTGCCCACAAAGATAAAAACAAATTCATTTTCTTTTATGCCTAAACTTTTCCTTAATACCAATTTGTTTTCCACGCTAAAATGATCTGGATCAAAAAAAGAAGTATTTATACCATTGGAACTGCCCTTCCCAATTACTTTTATTTTGCCTGTAGAAGTATAGTTATTTTTTAATATGATTTCTCTTAGACCAAAGGAATTGGAATAAATGTTTGTGGCACAGGTATAGGTAATTTTCTCCACCATGTCCAATAGGATTCGCTTACAGCCTTGGGTCTCCAATAAGGGCAAACCTGCAACGGTATGTAGACGATAGGGTACTTTGGCCAAGTATGCGGCCAACATGCCTAAAGTACCTGCTTTAGGGGTATGGGTATGGACAATGAACGGTTTCTCCCTTCTAAAAATTTTATATAGTTTCCAGGTGGCCCATAAGTCATGTATTGGAGTTATTTTTCGGGTCATTTCCAAGGGAATTACAGTAATACCTTCCCGTTTACCTACCTGTTTCAAACAATCACCGCCAGGGGATGAAATACCAATGACCTCATAATATTGTGACATAAACTTTAGTTGTCCTTTTAATAAGGTGGCTAAAGATTCCGGGATCGTCGTAATTCTGATTATTTTATTTTTCATATGGAATGATAGATCAACAATAAAAATTAAAAAGATATAAAGTTAGATAAATACATTGTGACCGCACTTTATTTATGGATAATGTGTTGATATATATCGATAGAGGCCTTTGATCGATACTAATAAAGGTTCTGATATTTTGGTGAAAAAGAGTATTGGGTAATGGGATTGTTTGTTTTTAAATCCAATATGACATGACAAAATATTGTTATGGGAGGTAAAGGTTTAGGATCTACATCGTTTAATTACGAAACGAATGTTTTTTAGTAAATTCTGTATCTAAATGTGGAAATAAGAGTAAAAAGTTTAATTACTCCAAATAAGGATTAAATTTGGATAGGCTTTTTTTCACTAAAAAGATATTTATCCTCTGCGTTACGGGATCTTACAATTTTAGCGGGAACACCATATGCTACGACCAGGCTTGGAATATTTTTGTTTACTAGGGCACCTGCTCCGATCACTGTATCATTTTCGATTATAATATTTTCCAATATCGTGGCGCCGATACATATGGAGCTGCATTCCATTAATGTTAAATTCCCTCCTGTTTTTACTCCGGAGGATATACTGGAATAATTGTGCATTGCACCATCATGCTCCAAAAATGAATTGGTATTTAGAATACAAAAGTTACCTATACGACTATCACTATTAACTATTACCCCGGCCATAATGGCAATTCCATTGCCTAATTTTACCTTTTTTCCTAGAATAGCCGTAGGATGTATGGCATTAATGAATTTTATTTCTGGATTGAAGGAAGTGATTTTTTCAGCCATAACTTTCCTGGTATAGTTATCGCCTATGGCAATAAAACATCCATAAATATTATGTTTTTCTACTATGTCCCTAAGGTCATCCTCGGTCCCGAGAATAGGATAGTTGAACAATTTCTCCCCTTTTCGCCTATAGGTGTCGAGAAAGCCCTGTATTCTATATTTATTTTGTTTTTCTATAATGTCTACTATGACCTTGGCATGTCCAGAAGCACCTATAATTAAAATATTTTCCATTATTAAAACAATTTAATTTATCCTTAGGTAAAGAGGAATCTTTATTATTAATATTACTAAAATCGTTATTTTCTATATTTTAGGTTTATTAAATACTATGTAAAAATAAACTGATTTTAAGAATCATATGAATTTAATAAAATAAATTTAAATAAAAGCACCAAGAAAATTTTGAAACATCAATCCTTATACAATTTTTAATTTTCGTTTATTGGGACTTTCATTCTTGTAATCGTAAAATATTTTTGTATTCTACAACTATTTAATTAGTAAGCTTACTATAGGCTTTAGATTATATTTTGGAAATCATTTTATATATACGATGCGCTATTTTCTATCATAATCGCTATTGTCATATTTCGGAGTCTACATTTTTAATATTTCATCCATATAGTTTTTAAGGGTTGGTTTTTCTAAAAATGCATTAAATATCACTCTATTGTTTTTTGTGTTCCCATTTAAACGATTACCTATTTTCTGTACTAAATCATCCGAATTGTCCGTTTGACATTTGGAAATACCCTCTATATACTCTATATTCCCAACACAAAGTATACTTGTCACTTTTTGATTACACGCCATCATTTGTAATAGGACATTGGGGAATCCCTCGACTCATGAAGAAATTATACATATTTTCGAATATTAAAAAAATGGATAGGGGTTATCGATATGTCCAATTAAGTTTACTTTGTTGTTTAAACCAAGACTATTTATTAAATTTTGTAGTTCTTGCCTTAATTGTCCTTTTCCCAGCACCCATAATTCTAAACTTGGAAAATTTGCTCTTATTTTATTAATATATCAAAACCTTTTACCTCTATATTTTTGGGTTTGAGGAAGCCTACAAAATCATATATAAATATTCCCAGAAATAGCTTGGCACATTTAGAAGTAACATATATACTTGTGTATCAGGTAATTAATTTGTATATTAAGGTATAATAAAACCCCGAAAATGAGTCTTCAGCTCGAAAAACGAGGTTTTAATCATGATTACCATGACCAAAATACGAAGATTATCCGGATTTCAGCACAGCTTCACCTTTTCATCCCATTCATCCCAAACAGAGCAGTTCGATGTCTTTTTCTCCCGATTTATCGAGAGCGACCTGGGCAAGATCTATATCGCCGTCCCTTGGGGCGAATTGGTATCGGCCTTCAAACTGGAGGAGCCCAAAAAGGGCCCCAGGTCCATCTTCTCGGCCAAGGGCAAACTGGGCCTGATGTTCCTGAAGAACTATTCCGGATTCTCGGACCGCAAACTTATGGAACAGTTGAACGGGAACCTGGACTGGCAGTTTTTCTGTGATATCTATCTTGGCGCGGACCGGCTGGAGAATTTTAAGATGATCAGCGAGATCCGCTGCGAGCTGGCGGGGAAACTGGACATGGACAAGGTGCAAAGGGCCTTTTACGGGCATTGGTCTCCCCATATACAGGACAAGGGCTGCATTGCCATGGACGCCACCTGCTACGAGAGCCATCTCCGGTACCCTACCAACGCAAAGCTTTTATGGGAGGCGGTGGACTAGCTCCACGCCCTGTTGAGGGGCCTTTGCAAAAGGACGGGCGAGCCCTTGCCCCGCAGCAAATATCTGAAATGGAAAGAGCGCTACGTGTCCTATGGCAAGATGAAAAGGAAGACCAAGAAGAAGCGAAGGGCGCTGACCCGGGGCCTGCTCTTGCTGCTCGACAAGTTCGGTGGCGAAGTGGACCGGTTGGAGGCGCGGCACACGGTAGCGATGGCCAGGTACCAATATCGTAGAAGGGAGACGGCCAAAAAGGTGCTGGCCCAACAGCACGCCCTCTTCCATTAAGGGCAGATGCCCAGGGACCGTATCGTGAGCATGGACAGGCCCTACATCAGGCCCATCGTAAGGGGCAAGGAAACCAAGGCCGTGGAGTTCGGGGCAAAGGTCAACAAGTTCCAAGTGGGCGGGATCAGTTTCATAGAACATCTGAGCTTCGATGCCTTCCACGAGGGCAACCGCTTTACCGATACCATCTTCGCCGCCCAAAGGTTTACCAAGGCTAGGACCAAGCTGGCCGGTGCCGATGCCATCTATGCCACCAACAGGAACCGCAGCTTCGCCACCAAATACGACATCAGGACCGATTTCAAAAGGAAGGGAAGGGCCGGCAAGGACGAAAAACAGCGTAAGAAACTCGCAAGTGCCATTACCAAGGAAAGGGCCGGCAGATTGGAGGGCAGCTTTGGAAAGGACAAGGAACACTACCATCTTAAAAGGATAAGGGCGCGTACCGAGAAGACCAAGATCCTATGGATCTTCTTCGGTATCCATACGGGCAATGCCCTGGAAATCGGCAGACGGATGTCGGCCACGGCCCTCAAAAAAGCGGCATAACTACAACAGGATACGAAAGGCCGATGGGAGAGGTATGTCCCGGCATCAAAAAAACGGTCGAAAAATCAAGGAGGGAACGGAAACCGACGCCGTTCCGGTAAGGGAATATAAAAAATCCGAGGAATATAGATCTCCCGGGAGTTAATTGTGCCTAGATCAGGACAAAAATCGGCTTACTCCTGAATATGCCTATATAAGTTATATAATGTTATAATTAACATAGCGTCTTTTTCATGAAATTGATGACCCTAAAGATGATTTATAGAATTTATTAATTGGATTTTAAGTATTGTTTTAAGACCAGTAATTTCCATATGGTATAGGAACCATTTGCTTGTCGGGCCATGTGTTGATCGATAATCTTTTGCACTTTTTCCGTATGTATCCCGGGAATCTCTTTTAGCCCCGTTACATTAAGTTCGTCCAAGACATATTCCTTAAGTTCGGAACGAAACCATTGGGCCAACGGCATGCTAAATCCAGCTTTAGGCCTGTTGAATAACGCTTCCGGAACATGTTTATACAAGATTTCCTTTAAAATTTTTTTTTGATTTTTTTTGTCCATTTTGAAGGAAGTAGGTATAGATCTACCAAATTCTATTACTCTATAATCCAAAAATGGAGACCTTGCTTCCAAACTGTAGGCCATGGTAGCACGATCTACTTTGGTATTTATATCTCCATTAAGGTAGGTTTTTAAATCGAAATCAGAGATCCGTTCGTAAATATTCTTATTGCTATGGAATAAATATTTATGGTAGGGTTCTAAATAATCATGTTGTGGTTGATGGTACCATTTCCCATTAGTGCCACCTAGCATCATATTGATATATGCATGGTTCAAGGATTCACTTCCAAGTACCCCTGCAATTACCTTACTCTTATAAAAAGGCAGGGCGTCTAATGTGTTAGTAATTAGTTTTCTCCCTGCATAAGGTATTTTATAGAAGTTTTTTGCAATCTTCATCCAATCATACCTGTGATAGCCCAGAAAACTTTCATCCCCCGCATCACCCGATAGGGCAACGGTAACATGATCTCTAGTATGTTTGGCTAAAATTAAGGAGGGGATAGCCGAGGAGTCGGAAAAAGGTTCATCGTAGTACCGGTTAAAATTTTCGATTATATTTAGTCCCTCCTCATAGCTACATTCTATGGTATGGTGGTCCGTGCCCAAATGTTTGGCTACTTCTAGGGCATATTGACTTTCGTCTACACTTTTAGTATTAAATTTTACTGAGAAAGTCTTTACATGTTCTGTACTTTTGGATGCCAGGGCCGCCACCAGGGAGGAATCGATTCCGCCCGATAAAAAGATGCCAAGAGGAACATCGGCGATCATCCTTTTTTTTACGGCATCGGAAAGAAGAATCTCCAATTCTTCCACAGCTTCTCCATAGGAGCCTAGAAATTTGTTTTTCCCTTCGTAATCTATATCCCAATATGGTTTCTCATTAAAGTGTCCCGAACTTAGATGGAAGGTAAAGGAATGTCCGGGAGGCAATTTCTTTATTTCGTTAAAAATGGAGTCCGGGTCGGGTATATAGCCCCAGACCATATAGTTGGAAATAGCCTTTTGGGATAGGGATAAATTCTTATGTCCAAATCTAATGGCGGATAATTGGCTAGCAAATTCAAAATGGATACCTTGGTGATAGTAATAAAAAGGCTTTTGTCCCGTCCTGTCCCTCGCTCCAAAGAACAACTGTTTTCTTTCATCATAGATAACAAAGGCGAACATTCCGTTAAAGTGCTCCACACAGTTTTCGCCATATTCCAAATAGGCGGCACAGATTACCTCGGTATCGCTCGTGGTATTAAAGACATGTCCTTTGGCAAGGAGTATTGCTTTAATCTCAAGATAGTTATAGATTTCCCCATTAAATACAATACGAAGGGCCTTATTATAGGTAAAGGGTTGATTGGATCGTGCGTCCAGGTCCAAAATGGCCAAACGGTTATGGCCAAAAGTAATTACCCTATTATCGGTATTATAAGAATCTATCCCGGTATAATCCGGACCACGAAAGTGGATTCTCCCTAGTTTTGATGCAACCTCTTTTTTGTTATAGTTGATCGTAGTCCCGTATATTCCGCACATAAAAATATTTTTATTATTCTTCCATTAAGGATCTAAATAAATCCTCATATTGTTTAACAATCTTAGTTTTACTGAATCTTTTAATTACCGACTCCCTTACAACTTCAGGTTTCCAGTTCTTTTCAGAAATTAACTGTAGCTTCCGTAGAAAATCTTCTTCATCTAAAGCTATGAAGCCATTAATTCCCACATCAATTATTTCATCTATCCCACCAGGTGCTTTAAACGCAAGAACGGGAGTTCCTACCGCACAACTTTCCAATAGTACATTTGGAAATCCTTCTACAAACGACCCTTGTAAAAACACGTCACTTTCTTGTAGATACTTATTTACATCCTTTGTGAATGGGATATGATTAATCTTTTTTGTCAACCCTAACTTTTCGGCATGGGAAAAAATTTCTTCACGATCGATTCCGTCCCCGACAATAGTATAGTTAAACGGCTGTGAATATCTAGACAGAACATCAAGTATCCTTAGATGACCTTTTCGTTTTGTAAGGGTACCTACTGTGATATATCTGATTACCTCTGTTTTATCAATAGGTTTTTTTAATTTGAAATTATCAGATACAGGGTTGTTGATTGTGATTAGTTTATTGGACCTAAAATTAAATTTATTTTGTATATCCTTGGCCATGTCATTGGATTGGCATATTACTTTATCCAATTGCCGGTAAGCAATTTTTGAAAGAAATTCTGGATAATAGCGCTGTGATTTTTCTATTTTTATCAAAACACTACCTACAGAAACTTCACGACCAACAAATTTTATTTTTGGAAAAAATATTCCAATGGTTCCCATCATAGTGTTTAAATGTGAGATGGCACTGACTAATATATGCGGTCTGTTATTTTTAAGGTAAGTAATAATTGGTATAAAGGCATGAAGTACTCTTTTTTCGTTGAAGTATACAACATCTATATCCTTTACTTCGTAAACGGCATCTTTCTCAAAACCTATTACCAAGAGCGAAGCGATAAATCGATCTTTGTCCAAAGATTGTGCAATATAAGACATGACCCGTTCAGCACCGCCAGCCCGTAGAGTAGGTAATATAAAGGTTATTTTAATTTTGTCGTTTTTCATTATTGTGATAATGGATAAAAGGGATATTACTATAAATTATTTAGTTTTTCTTATTGAAGTCATAGAAATTAAATTCCTCACACCATTTTCCATAAATAAAGACTTTCCAAATATTGGAAAAATAAATACGATTCCCACCCATATGTTCAGTTAATTGATTTTTGAATTTTGGGACATCCAAATTTGGAACCGTCATTAAGAAGTCATCGGTCAATATCTTAAGGACTTCTTCCTTCAATTCATTGTAAATCCAATCTCCTAATGGAACAGAAAATCCTTTTTTGGGTTGGGTAAATACGGTTCTGGGTATATATTCTTCCAATATATCCTTTAAGATTCGTTTTCTTTTATTTTTTTGATATCGAAAGGATAATGGGAGGCTTCGGGCATATTCAACTATCCGGTAGTCCAAAAACGGACTTCTTACCTCCACGGAATAGGCCATACTGGCCCGGTCCACCTTAACATTGCTATCGTTTTCCAACCATAGTTTAATATTAAGGTCCGCTGTTTTTTGAATGGGATCATTGGACCAGTTCATATATCCGTCATAGTGCCTCAACCAACTCAGGTCCCTTTCTTTATTTATAGTATCAAAACCTAAAAAAACTTTGGATATATAAGTGTTAATATTATCTGAAGTAAGCACTTCACGCGCTGCTTTGGAACCTTTTCCTAATAATTTCAGTAAGAAAGGGCGTGCCAATATTTTACGTATAGATAGGGGGATAATAAAGATCCATTTGTATTTCATCACCCATTCAAAATGGTTATATCCCAAGAAACTTTCATCTCCCCCATCTCCGGATAGGGCAACGGTAACATGGGGTTTGGTCACGGAATTCAACATTAGAGAGGGTAAGGCCGAATCATCTGCAAAGGGTTCGTCGTATACCCGTATGAGTTTGGGCAGGAGATTCAAGGAATCCTTGGCGGTGCATGTGGTGGTGCTGTGGTTCGATTGGATATAGGAGGCAAAGGCTTCAGCCACTTTACTCTCGTCAAACTTCGGATCATCAAAACCGATGGAAAAGGTATTGATGGGGGTAGGGGATATTTTTCCGGCAATAGAGGATATCAACGCAGAATCGATACCCCCCGACAGGAAGGAACCTATGGGCACGTCCGATTGCAATCGGATCTTTACCGCATCGATCAATAGGGCATGTAATTCTTCCTTGGCTTTGGTATAGGTGATTTTTCGAGGCTCAACCTTTTTTAAATCCCAGTATTTTGTTATGCTTTTTCTTTTGGCCGGGATATCGATTTCCATAGAATGTCCCGGGGGCAATTTATGAACGTCCTTAAGGATGGTAAACGGACTGGGAATATATCCGCAATCCAAATATATGGAGACGGCCTTCTGGTTTATTTTTTTATTGGGCATGAGTGGTCTAAGCTGACTGCAAATCTCAAATTCGCCATCTACCCAAGAATAGTAGAATGGTTTTACGCCTATCCGGTCACGAGCGCAAAATAAAGTTTGTTTAACACTATCATAGATACAGAAGGCGAACATCCCATTAATCCTTTGGAGTAAATTAGAACCCCATTCCTTATATCCAATCAATAAAACTTCTGTATCGGAAGCAGTTTTAAATTGATGTCCCAGAGATACTAATTCATCTTTAAGTTCTAAAAAATTATATATCTCTCCATTATAAGTAATAGTTAAACCTTCAAAAACCATAGGCTGATCAGATCTGGGGTCCAGATCGAGGATAGATAGCCTTAGATGCCCAAGGGTAATAGTTTTATCCCTAAGAATACCAGTGTTATCCGGGCCTCGGTATTTAATAGATCTTAGTTTCTCGTTTACTTCGTCGGTTGAAAAAGGAATATTAGTAATATAGATGCCACACATAGTTGTTGTTAAATTAATGCTTTTAAGCTTGTAATTTTTCGGAGATTATTTTTTGTGTTGATAGTTCAATAATATTTTTACTTATTTCAGCCTGAATCCACATGGAAATAAATAAAATATATCCCGTTTCAAAATAATTATGATTGGTCGTTAAAAACAGTACCAATGCAATCGCTATTAAAAACAGGTGAGGAGCTGTTGAAAATAATTTAAATGTATCCCATAACATTATAATATACATAGCAAGAAATAAAATGAAAACGAGGATCCCTGCTTCTCCCCAAATTTTTAAATAAGAATTATGTACCCCTACAGGGGAAATATGAGTATTCCCACTAAAGGAATTGAAGCCACTTCCCAAAAATGGGCGATCAAAGAGGGCATCATAATAAAGGCTCCAGGTTTCTGTTCGGGAATCCTCATTTATTTCGGCGGTTTGTACCTGTTCGCCATTTATAAGGGCCTTGATCTGCTCCAACCTGGGATTTTGTACTGGTAAAAATTCACTAAAGATTATAAAAATGGTCAAAAGTCCAAATCCATATAGAAAAATCCTGATGTTTTTAAAATCGATTTTCACTGAGATAAGATTAATAAATAGCCAAAGGACTATAAAGGTTCTTGAAAAAGTAAGCAGCCCCATTACTGTGAATATGATCTGTAGGATAAGCCTAAATTTTTTATTTTGAGAGGCAAACGACATACCATATCCTATAAGGCATATAAATCCTCCTGTATTAGGATTTAGATAAAAACCACTATACCGTCCGTAGTCAATCAGTGGGTTATTGAAAAGGAATATTTGTAGAATGATGGTCATGGCCCCTATAAACAGAAAGAAGGTCATTTCCCGGGAAGACGTATTTTTTAGGAGTTCATAGCCACAGAGGGCCATTATAAAATATTTAAGGATATACATAAAAAAGTCCCTATTTTCTATTGGAATATATCTTGAGTCACTTAAACTGGAAATACTAAAAAATAGAAGACCGATTACTATCATCCATAAGTTTAATTTTGTTTTTTTAATAAGGGTATAATACCCTATTAGTAAAAGAAAGGAAAGTATACTTAACAGATTGGAAATAACGGGGCTAACATATACCAATGTTACCGATGGTATATTCAGTATAAACAGTGCAAGTATAATATATTTTATAATAGTCAAAAACATTAGGTTCAATCCATTAAATTATAATTATTGGTATTGTCATTTGTTCTTTTAAATAGACTATAGGTATAGACGATATAAATGAAAAAGGTAATAAAATAAACAATGGTAGTGGCCAATACTAGTCCATATACTTTTAGGGCATTCACTAAAATAAAATTTAAGATCAGGTTTAAAAATAAATTGAAAAAGGAGACCCATGCCATAAAAGCATTTTTATTGAATGCGGTTAAAAATTTAACACAGATCAATGTGGCCAGATTAAAGGGTAAGCTGATCAGCACTAATTTTTGAATATTGGAGACTACATAGGTATCGTTGGTGGAAAATTCATTTCTTTCAAATAAAATCCTAATGATATCATCCGAGAAAAGGATAACGATTATGGTAATCATTATACTGCCAATCAACACCACTTTTAAGGTTTTAAAAAGTTGAAGGAAGGCTTTCTTTATATTTTCAGTAATCAGTTCCGAGAAGTAAGGCAATAATACATTTCCTATTGCCAATATTAGGATGCTCAAGAAAAAAGATGGGATTTTAATGCCATAATTCATGGCAGCAATGGACCCGACTACCAATTGGGCAGCGAAGAACTGATCCACAAAGGGATTTATTCCGGTTAAAAGGCCCGAGGTGGTCTTGGGAAGATATTGTCTAAACATAATCCGAATGTTGCTGTTTATTATCGGTTTACCTAGTTCTAAGACCTTGTTGTACATCGCTGCATAGAACAGATATAGAAATCCTAAAAAACTACCCACACTAAGCCCTATGGCCAAAACTGTTTCAGGAAAAGTATTCTTATAAAGGAGGATGATCACTATTGTGGTAATGGGAAGGATAATATCGGAAAGGGTAGCGACAAAATATTTTTTCTGTATTTCCAACAAGCCGCTCAAGAAGCCCGAGTAGCCCCAGAAGAACAGGGTAGGCAGTACACAATAGAATTGTAAACGGACTAGATTATAATATTCCCCATCATGGTTAGGGAATACCATTTCTAAAAAAAACTCTACAAAAACAATACAAAATAGACCTAACCCCACCACCAAAGCCGTAATAGCTAAGAAAATAATGGTTTGAAAACTTCCTTTTTGATTGGTAGTCCTTAATTCGGTTATATAATTGGGGATAAATAGGTTTTTTAAGGCTCCTATAAACACATTTTGAATAAAGGAAGGGATTAGTATGGCAATAAAATAGGTGTCTAACAATAGGGATAGCCCAAAATAAGAAGCCACCAAGGATTCCTTGCCGAAGGCAACCACTTTGATAAAGAGGGATAGTCCCGCAACGATGACTATGTTCCGGATAACTTCGTTTGTTTTGAGTTTGTTGAAGTAATCTATAACGTTTTTAATCAACTTGTTATTGGGGTTTTTAAATTAAAATTATTATTTTATTATTAAACGTTCCACAATAGCCTTCCATTGTATGGCCACACATTCTTCCTCGTATTGTTGAACGGTAAGTATACTTTTTTTACCGAATTCTTCTAGTTTAGGTGGATTTTCCATTAAATTGGCTAATTTTTCGTTCATGGCCTTAACATCGTTCATCGGCACCAAAAAGCCATTCTCCCCATCCTTTATCAGATCGGCAGGACCTGTAGGGCAATCCGTGGAAACGCAGGCCAGACCAAAATGCATGGCCTCGATCAGGGCATTTGGAAAGCCTTCATAGGTAGAGCTAAAGGCGAATATCTTTGACGTATTGTAAAGGGTAGGGATATCCTTTACCAGGCCCAATAATTTAACTTGATCAGCCACCTTTAATTCATTGATCAATTTCTTTAGCTTGTCATACTCCGGACCATTCCCGGCAATCCATAGTTCCCATCCCTTATGATTTGTTTGGGCAAAAGCCCTGATCAACATATCATGGGCCTTGGATGGGATCAATCGTCCCACACTCAGGATGATATTTTTCTTTTCGAACCAATTGTTTAAAATTCTTTTCTGGGTCGATTCATTGGAAATGGGATTGGGCAAGATCATTAATTTTTTTTCATCTATTTTTCCATTAAAAAATTTACGGATGGTTTCCGTCTGTACAACCAAAATATCCGAATACCGATAGGATATTCTCCTGAGCAATTGCCAAAATGGGGAAAGTTTCTGATGGTAAGGATTGGTGCGTTCACTTATAATAACGGGAATCCTATTTAATTTTCCGATTCCTGTACCCAAGACATTGGCGGTGGTCATAAAACTGATAAGGAGATCGTAATCATTTTCCTTAACAATGCTGTTGATCCTTTTAAAAAGGGTATAATTTCCTCTTATGGCCTGAAGGGGATTGGAACTATGTTTTATTTCATCAAAACAGGGGATTACTTTAATGTCTTTATGCAAGTTGTAGAAAGGTGAGGTGTTAATGAAGGTAATGATGGAAACTTCATACGTCTTAATAAAGTTGTTGGCCAAAGTGGTCAATACTCTTTCCGCGCCTCCTGATGAAAGCGAGTTGATAAGGAAGACGATTCTATGTTTTTTCATTAAATCCGATTAATTTTAGGTATTCTCTTCAGGCCTGGGTCGAATGTGGTAAAGACTACATCTTAAGTGATTCCCTAGATTCCACCGTACCATTGATGATCCTGTATGTAGAACGGTTTCAAAAAAATATAAGATCTCTCATATGAGGGGGGCATAAAGAGTAATTCCATTACAAATAAATACATTTACAAGAATATACTTATATAATTAGGTAATAGAATTATACGTGTTTGTACCTTTTCAATATAATTAAAGACTTCGGTGGGCCTGTCCCATTAATATTCCTTTTACATCATAAAGAACACCTTCCGGCTTTAACATACTTTTTAGATCCAGGCTTAAAAATTCTCTATGGGCCACTGTTAGTACAATGGCGTCAAATTTTTCATTAGGTAGCATTTTGGTGGTGACCAGGCCATATTCATGCGCCACTTCGTCGGGAGAGGCCCAAGGGTCATAGGTGGTAATTTCGGCACCATAACTTTTTAGGTTGTTGATGACATCCACCGCCTTGGTATTCCGTACATCCGGGCAGTTCTCTTTAAAGGTGATCCCCAAACTTAAAATTTTGGACCCTTTTACTTTAATATCGTTCTGGACCATCAGTTTTACTACCTCGGAGGCCACATATTTCCCCATGCCATCGTTCATACGGCGCCCTGCCAATATAATTTCCGGGTGGTAGCCGTATTCCTGGGCCTTTTGCGCCAAATAGTAGGGGTCTACACCAATACAATGGCCCCCGACCAATCCGGGCTTAAAGGGCAAAAAGTTCCATTTGGTGCCGGCTGCTTCCAGTACCTCGTGGGTGTCTATCCCCATGAGGTTAAAGATCTTGGCCAGTTCGTTTACAAAGGCAATATTGATATCGCGCTGCGAATTTTCGATTACCTTGGCCGCTTCGGCCACTTTGATGCTTGGGGCCAAATGGGTACCCGCCGTAATTACGGAAGCGTATAGATCGTTTACCTGTTTGCCCACTTCGGGAGTGGATCCGGAGGTCACTTTTAGAATCTTCTCTACCGTATGTTCCTTATCCCCGGGGTTGATCCGTTCCGGGGAATAGCCCGCATAAAAATCCTGATTAAATTTAAGACCACTTACCCGTTCCAATACCGGGATACATTCGTCTTCGGTAACCCCTGGGTATACGGTAGACTCATAGACCACGATATCCCCTTTTTTCAGCACCTTACCCACCGTTTCACTGGCCTTGTACAAGGGGGTCAGAATAGGGCGGTTGGTACTGTCCACTGGGGTAGGTACGGTAACGATATAATAATTGCAATCGGCTATATCTTCCAAAGTATTGGAACAATATAGCCCGGGACCGTCCATCTTTGCCGTATCCTTTAAAACGGCCTGTAATATATCGTCTTCCACCTCTAAGGTGTTGTCCTTTCCGGACCTTAGTTCCTTTATGCGGGTTTCGTTAATGTCGAATCCTATGGTGGGGTATTTGGTGGCGAACAAACGCGCCAAGGGCAGCCCTACATATCCCAATCCTATTATTGCTATTTTAATTGAACTCATCTCTGTGTATTATTAATGGTTAATTTATTATCTAGTTAAAGTTTAAAACTCCGCCTTGACGTAGTCGGGCATGCCTACTTCGTATAATTATCGGGAATAGTTTCTGTAAATTTTTGGTATTTAAAGCTGGCAGTAGCAGTTTATAGTCGGCAAAAAAATGGATTTCACTGCCCACTGCCACTGCCCACTGCTAAGTTGTCTCCAAGTCCTTTACCATGAATTCCATTCTATTATACATTAGTTTTTCCTATCTGGTAATATTCGATACCTCTTTCTACCATCAAGGTATCGTTGTACTGGTTGCGGCCATCAAAAATGATAGGGCTTTTCAACTGTACCTTCAATTCCTCAAAATCGGGGGACCTGAACTCTTTCCATTCGGTCAGTAAGATCATGGCATCGGCATTTTTAAGGGTCTCGTATTTGGAATTATGGTAGCTTATTCCCTCCAAGTCCTTTAAATAGAAATGTTGGGCCTCCTCCATGGCTTTGGGATCGTAGGCCTGTATCTTGGCACCGCGCTGTACCAAATCCTTAATGATGTATATGGCGGGAGCCTCCCTCATATCATCGGTCTCCGGTTTAAAGGCCAGGCCCCATATGGCAAAGGTCTTTCCGTTTAGATCTTCCCCAAAACGTTTCACCACCTTGTTGGCAATGACCATTTTTTGTTTATCGTTCACAATTTCCACGGAACTGATCAGTTGCGCCGAATATCCGTGTTCTTCGGCTGTTTTTTTTAGGGCCTTTACATCTTTTGGAAAACAGGATCCGCCATAGCCACTCCCAGGGTATATGAAACTATAACCGATACGGCTGTCCGACCCGATCCCGATACGTACTTTGTTTACATCGGCCCCTACCAGTTCACAGATATTGGCAATTTCGTTCATAAACGATATTTTGGTGGCCAGCATGGCATTGGCCACGTACTTGGTCATTTCGGCCGAACGCACATCCATAGTAATAAGGCGGTCCACGCTACTTCTAAAAAAGGGGCTGTAAAGTGTCCGCATTTTTTTGGCCGCCTCATCATTATCGGCCCCAATAACCACTCGGTCCGGTTTCATAAAATCGTTTATGGCATCGCCTTCCTTTAAAAACTCTGGATTGGAGACTACATCGAAGGTGATGGAAACGCCCCTTTTATCCAGTTCAGCTTGGATGGTGGTCTTTACCTTGTCCGCAGTGCCGACCGGTACCGTAGATTTGTCCACCACGATCAGGCTATGGGCCATATGTTTTCCAATTTCCCGGGCTACCTGTAAGACATATTTTAAATCGGCCGAACCATCATCCCCCATAGGGGTGCCTACCGCAATAAAGGCAATATCGCATTTCTCCAAATGCGAACTTAGGTCGGTACTAAAGTGTAAGCTCTTGTTTTTAATATTCCTAGTAACCATCGCTTCCAGGCCCGGCTCGTAAATAGGGATGATACCTTGTTTGAGGTTCTCGATTTTGTTGGCATCTACGTCGATACAGGTTACGGTATTGCCCATTTCGGCAAAACAGCTGCCGCTTACCAGACCAACATATCCTGTTCCAATAACAGTTAAATTCATTTTAAATAGTTTATTTTAAATGGGACCAATACCATTGTACGGCTTCCTTTAATCCTGATTTTATATCGTATCGGGGATCGTAGTCCAATAATTTCTTTGCCTTATCCACAGAAGCCAAGGAATGGGGTACATCGCCCTGCCTATTGGGTCCGTGAATAACGGAGACCTCTTTTATTTTTGGATCGTATACACTTAGGTATTCCTTTAAAAGGCTTACCAATTCGTTCAGGTCGGTCCTTTCCCCATAGGCCACATTGTAAACGGTATTAAGGGCCTCTTTATTGTCCGATACAATGGCCCTAAGGTTCATTTGTATCACATTGTCTATATAGGTAAAATCCCTGGAATAGGTTCCGTCCCCGTTGATGACCGGAGATTCGTACTTCATCAATTGCATGACGAATTTGGGAATTACCGCGGCATAGGCCCCATTGGGATCCTGCTTTCTTCCAAAGACGTTAAAATAGCGTAATCCGATAGTTTCCAAACCATAGGTTTTACTAAAGATATCGGCATATAGTTCGTTAACATATTTGGTTATGGCATAGGGAGACAAAGGTCTTCCAATGATATCCTCTACTTTGGGCATGTTTTTGGAGTCCCCATAGGTGGAGGAGCTAGCGGCATAGATAAAACGCTTTACCCCCGCATCCCTGGCAGCCACTAACATATTTAGAAATCCGGATATGTTTACCTCATTACTGGTAATGGGATCGTTTATGGATCGGGGCACGGAACCCAGAGCGGCCTGGTGCAGGATATAGTCCACCCCTTTGCAGGCTTTTTGGCAATCGGCCAAATTCCGGATATCCCCTTCTATTAATGTAAATTTGGGGTTACTGTGCAAATGTGCTATGTTCTCGCGTTTTCCGGTAGCAAAATTATCCAAACAAGTTACCTTGTTTCCATTGTTCAATAAAGTTTCGCAGAGATTGGAGCCAATAAAACCGGCTCCCCCGGTGACCAATATATGGTACTTGGCATTTAGGTTTGGCAATGTGTTGTTCATGGTACTTATTAATTTGAGGGCAAAGATGGTAAAAGAAATTTAATTCGATATTATTATTATTTTAAGTCATAATAAACTCGATGAATGGTAATAGAGTTATCATGTTATGAAGTTAAAAGGTTATCAAGTTATATGGTTATGAAGTTATGGAGTTATGGAGTTATGGAGTTATGGAGTTATGGAGTTATGGAGTTATGGAGTTTTTTCAGGATATTGATTAGTACACATTTCCCCTCCTTGGGAGTGCCTGTCCCGCTTTTGGGCGGGAGGGTTAGGGGGAGGGCTTGGGGTTATAAAGTTAAAAGGTTACTTGCTTCCTGTTACCATGTCGGTTGATTTTTCTCTTCCCCTGCCCTAAAGGGTGGAGAAAAATTCCAATAAAAGAATTTTATCTTTATATAGTGTTCCTCTCTGTACCTATGCTTAACAATAATACTTATGTTTTAACCGTGGGTCTGATTTTACTATAAAAACCAATTTTACCCCCTTTAGGGTCGGGGCAAGAAATTGGTTTTTATATTCTTGTTTCTTACTTCCATGTCGATTGATTTTTCTCTTCCCCTGCCCTAAAGGGTGGAGAAAAATCCCAATAAAAGAATTTTATCTTTATATAGTGTTTCTCTCTGTACCTATGCTTAACAATAATACTTATGTTTTAACCGTGGGTCTGATTTTACTATAAAAACCAATTTTACCCCCTTTAGGGTCGGGGCAAGAAATTGGTTTTATATTCTTGCTTCCTGCTACCATATCGGTTGATTTTTCTCTTCCCCTGCCCTAAAGGGTGGAGAAAAATCTAAAAATTTAGTTCTTTTTTAGGACCGAAGTAAGAAATTAATTTCTGAATTAATCTTGTCCAGTACTTTTTCCATATCGTCCAATATCTCCGAATTTGTATATCTTATGATATGTAGTCCCAATTCTTTTAGCGTATCGCTTCTTTCTATATCCAGGACTTTCTGATTCTCCTTTTCGTGGTATCCGCCATCTACTTCAATGACCAATTTTAATTGGTGGCAATAAAAATCGACAATAAATATATGGATTGGATGTTGTGGTCTAAACTTTAATCCTCTTAATTTATTGCCCTTTAAATTATCCCATAGTTTAGTTTCTGCCTCGGTCATGTTTTTTCTAAGAATCCTTGCTATATCAAAAAGTTCGTGGGAAGCTCCTTTCCACATACTTTGATCATGATATGGGTGTTTTTTCTTCATGCCAATTTTATAAAAGAATTTCACCTTTTATGGCGTTCCTCCTTAATGTCTAACCTTAAAAATAACACTTATGCTTTAACCCCGGGCCTGATTTTGTTATAAAAACCAATTTACCCCCTTTAGGGTCGGGGCAAGAAATTGGTTTTTATATTCTTCCTTACCCTTTCTGGGGAAGGAACCCTGTTTTTCAAAAGATATTTGCGATAAAGTTTGGACATTTAGTTTTTTTGCCTACTCCTTACTGCCAACTGCAACTGTTTACTGCCCGCCATTTCCTGCTTTGTACTCAATACTCAATTCTCCCCTCCAACCCCATAGTACATTTTAAACCATTTTATAAAATGGGCCACTCCTTCCCCTACGGGGGTGTTGGGGCTATAATTGTAATCCTTTATCAAATCGTCCACATTGGCCCAGGTTCTTTCTACATCCCCGGGCTGCATGGGAAGTAGTTCCCTTTGGGCCTTGATTCCCAGATTTTTTTCAATGGCCTCAATAAAATCCAGTAGTTTTACCGAATTGTTATTGCCTATATTGTAGATTTTATAGTTTTCTTTAGCATTTCTTTTTTCCTTGGGGTCTTTTTCCAATATCCGGACTACTCCTTCCACTATATCATCTATATAGGTAAAGTCCCGTTCCATTTGCCCGTTGTTGAATACCTTGATCGGATTGCCATTGACCATGGCATCGGTAAAAAGGAACATGGCCATATCCGGTCTGCCCCAGGGACCATAGACTGTAAAAAAGCGGAGCCCGGTAGTGGGAAATCCGTATAGGTGGCTATAGGTATAGGCCATCAGCTCATTGCTTTTTTTGGTAGCGGCGTACAGACTAATGGGGTGGTCTACATTGTCCGTGGTCTCGAAAGGGATTTTTTTGTTGAGGCCGTACACACTGGAGCTGCTGGCGTAGACCAAATGTTTAATTTGGTGGTGGCGACAGCATTCCAGTACATTTAAAAAACCAACAATATTACTGTCTATATAGGATTCCGGATTTTCCAGGCTATAGCGAACCCCCGCCTGGGCGGCCAGATTGCAGACTATCTCAAATTTTTCGTTTTGGAATAATTTGGGCAAGGCTTCACGATCTTCCAGATCCATCCTAATAAATTGAAAAGAAACCCTAGTGGTACTAGAGTTCAGTTGTCCAAAAATGGCTGCCTGTTCCTTAGGGATACCCAACTCTAGTAAGCGGGCATATTTTAGTTCGGGGTCGTAATAATCGTTTATATTGTCCAGGCCGACCACTAGATGCCCCTGTTCTATTAATTGTTTGGAGACAAAATACCCGATAAATCCGGCCGCTCCCGTTACTAATATTTTCATTCTTAAAAAATATTTAAATGTTTTATGAATTTCAATGAAAAACTATTTATGATTGAAAAATAATTAAATCCATATACTTTGAAGTACATATTTTAAGGAATCTATGTATATTGGTTATTATTGAAATACAATGGGTGATGATTTTCTTTTCGGAGTTCAATGTTTTACTCAAAATATAGGTTTATATGTTAAAAAAATAAACCTTATGTATCATATAATGTAAAAATTAATGAGATTAAATTAAAAGTTTCCTTAGTTAATGATTTTGGAGAGTTGCCATTATCGTCTACGCTTTATTTTCCCATCGATTACAGTTAGATAGCCCTCGCTATTTATGGTGTGGGTTGAATTTAAATCTTTATCCCAATCTGGAAAAATTGACTGAACTTTGCTTTCAAGGTATTTTTCTTCGGTCAATATAATTATTTCGTTTAATTGAATCCCATAACCATAATGTTTTGAACAATTTTGCGCAGGTCGAAATAAGCGACCATTACGTTTAATTATTTTACCTGCTGGTCTCGCATATCTAACATCTGAAACAATTGGATTCTGAGGATGGGAAATCCAATTTCCATTAAGCAAGCTGTTGGAATAATATAGAAAAAGTTCATCATCAGATGTAAAAGTGCCAGTATTTTCTTTAATATTTGTGAATAACCAATATTTCCCTTCATGTTTTAATATTGTAGAATCAACGGCCTCAATATTCTTGAATAGAATTTCTTTTGGAATCCATTTTAGTGGGAAGTCGACACATTCATATAATTCAATGGTCTTATTCCCTTTAGTTTCAGGAATCATATAATATTTTCCTAATTCTTCGATTATAAATGGATAAGAGAGATGGTAATCCTTTTCTAATACGGGTTTTGGATCTTCGTATTTACCATTCTCATCCATTTCGATTACTGCTATTGTTCCTTTGTTGGTTTTATAAAGTAATTCTTCAATGAAGATATAGTAAGTATTATCTTTATATACAATAAATGGGTCTGCCCAAAACCTATCTTTGGGAGAGGTGATTCTTTTAAATTTAAAAAAAGTAGTGTAAATATCTAATTTATTGTTTAGTTTAAATAGTAGAATCCATTGATTGAAATAGAAGTAATCTAATATTTTCGTCTTTAATTTTGTTAATACATGTTTAAAAAAATGGCTCAATAACTGTCTATTTTTTGGGATGGTATATGGTCTGTCATAATATGATGTAAGAGCAGAATTTATGACATCGGTTTTATTGAAAAATTCGACAGGACTTTGTTGATGAATTTCTTGTAGTTTTCGAGGTATAAAAGATACTGCCTTCCAATATGAATTGTTTAGGCTACGATAGAGACTATTGTTATCAGTTTTTGAATAGGATTCGAATAATTTAATTTCTGTGGGACATTCTTTGTTCCAAGCAGATAAGGTTATTTTGGTTACGTATTGTTTTTCCAAAAATTCCTGAACTCCGTAAAGTTCTGGTGACAATCCATAGTATTCACCCAAATAATGAGACCAAACTCCATAATTAGTATATTTTATAAAGGGATAAATAATATGGGTCGTATCGAATTTAAGGAATACATCAATTATTTGGATTTTAAGACTATCTATTTCAGATGTAATCGATTCATAATTATAAGATGACAAAGATAGTGATTGAGTTTCCGAGATGTTTTTAATATCCAATAATGACCTTATTTTAAGAGCATCCGGTTTTATCGGGTACCTTTGAGAGTCATATTTTATAAAATTTCGAAATAAAAAGTTCTTCCTTCTTTCTAAATTCGGTAAAATTATTACTAATGAAATTTCAAAATTATTGGATTGTGAGATATGCTGTATTATGTGGAATATCCAATTGGAAACTTTAAAATCATTTATAATCAATCCAATTCGTAGTTTTCTAGGCATACATAAATGTATTATTTGTTTTTGTACAAAAATATATGAATATAAGTATCCACCATAACTTGTAATGTTTTTTATTATAAGTCTGTCGAAGATTTTATTGATTTCAAAAATAGCTGAAACTATGTCCTATGGTTTATTTGACTGGCTCCTAAAGTTTTTTACAGTTTAAAGGAGCAAAAATTAAGTGGTCAAACTTTATTCGCTGTACGATTATAGTGATTTAGTCTTGAGTGGACTTGCAACAAAAAAGTGGACAATTAAATAAATGTCAGGTAGCTGCTAATTGATTAAACAATTCTGTTTCAATTTTTAACAGTGTATTATCTCTTAAAATAATGTGTATTCTTTCTTGGTCATGCCGGGTTTATATCCATTTGAACACCGACAATTTGGCTTCTAAGAAAATTTGGGGTCTTTGGTTATGCAGACATTATGTTTAAACTTTTGAAGAGTGATTTGACCACTAAGTCATTCTAACAACAACATTTTTTGCTAATACTTTGTTTTGCAATTACATTAGTCTTTTCAGGATATGAGTAAAACGTGAGCTCGCTTACGGTGAGCCTAAATCGGAATGGAGTACAAATCCTATTGTAATGTTGTTCGATTAAGTTACATTTAATATGCAAGGATGACGTTTTCACTGGTAATCAAAGTTTGACCCTTTGAACAGTCGACGACCTTTCGGTGGAACAGGTCTATGATTATTTTTAATACCTCCAAGCTTGTCGGGTCCATAAAAGGTAATGTCCGATATCCAGACTTGATTTGATCTAGAAACGCTAAAGTACCGATTCAAAACATTGTGAGCTAACTGATAGTTGTTTCCATAATGGGTGATCGTTTTAATTTTCACTTTCTTATGTCAAACAAATCATTTGCATTTATTATTTTGGTTAATTTGTGTCTTTAGATGCACCATCCCTCCCTTTTTTGAGAGTTCCTCTTAGATTCTTGAGGCACCTTAGCCCCCGAAGCTATCCTTCAAATTATCAAGTACCACAGAGGTACCTACCTGGTATTAGGCCCATCTTTTGGATGGTTTTTTGTTCAAACATACATAATATCGCTTTCTCTTACCTTGAACATTTTGCACATCTTCATAACTGGTAATTTAAAAAGTGCGCTGTTTTACGAACCAATATTTTTCTTGTCGCTCTTGGAGAACCTGCCCGTCTGGGCCTGGCGGGGACGGCTATCGACTTTTATTAAGATATCACGTTCTAATTCCGCGTTCTTAACCTTTTCTTTAGGGCGGCGATCTCATGTTACTTGTCTGTAGGTTTTGGGTTACCCTTGCCCGGGAAACTATTTCTGCCATAGGTGTCAGGTTTCCTGTGTCAAAGTTTCAATACGGATGTGGAAATGTCAATTTCCCTGCAAATATTGATAACAATGTCACGTGTGTAACTAAGCACCACAGTTTTTCCCTAAACTCTACAGTGCAATTCACTTTTTTTTTTTTTCTTTTTTTTTTTTTTCTTGACAAGGTGCAAAGTTATTTTTTTTAGTTAAAACCACTCTCAATCCAATATTCAGTATAATATTACTAGACCAAGGTCATTGGGAGTGGTATTTTCGGTCCCCTCCAACCACCCCTAAAAAAACACTAGATATCCACGTAAAACCGATATAACTCTCGCTTTTGGCATCGAATCAAATAAAATCCCGGAAATATCTAAATCCTAGAATTCTTTTTCTCTAATTATAACTAAAACAATTCTACTCCCTTATACCTCATTAAAACACTGGTGCCAGTATTTTTGGAATATTGGACATTGGACCTAGGAGAAGGAGGAATATATCAAATATTAGCACATGTGTATTTGGAACATAAGCGAAGACCTAACCTGACCATGGTAAAGATTCAAATTATGGAGCGACGACCATTGGGTGAATATAATTTACTGGCCTGAAACTAGGACCTTTTAAAATCCATAGTAGCTAACAGGACATATTCTATTGGGTCAAATAATGTAAAAACTCTTCCAGATTGGTGTAACCGTCCCCGTTCCGATCTTTTGATCCATCACTTGTATCATTAGGGTTTAAATCGTTGGCTCGTTCCCAATTATCATCTATTCCGTCACTATCGGCATCAAGATAAGGCGTGCCATTGGTAATAGTAGGAAAGGCTCCCGATTTGGAAATACTACCTGTGGAATTGTTGTAATGATTTATTATCCGTGTGTCAACAGCATCCCTTGCAGGGAAACTTGCCCCCACATGGTTTAGTATTTTACCCTCGATATCACTTGCAGCATTAGCTATTTCAGTTAATCCTGAAGTGTCAAATGGTGTTGCTTTTAAATATGAATTTACCCGTGTAGCGTTCAAGGTATACCCGGCAGGAATAATATTCCCATCTATATAAGCGTAAGTCCAACTATCTGGTACACCCGTATCCGCTGCGGAGGCACTGATCACTGTATTGTTATGCGTTGGCTGTTGAGTGGAAATTTTAAACTTATTGTTTAAAATAGTATATTTCTGACCATTAGATGGATTTGTGGCCGCATTTCCCCACCCATATATAAGGTTATTGATCATTTCAAATTTGAAAATACCATCATATCCATAATTTGCTCTTATACTTCTTTCATTTGACAAGGCTAGCAAATTTTGGAAAAAAGATACGTTTTGGACGTTATAATGGACAAGTACGTTGTAACCGCTTTCTGCTATAATCGAATTTTGTACGGTTACATTCTTCACGATGTTGTTTCCTGAATCCGCCCTTATATTAAAGTTTTCGTCCCGTCCCCAAGAGAATGAGCAATGGTCCACTATAATGTTCTCCAAGGTCTGTCCCGATGGTGCCGTAATGGAAAATGCATCATCGTTCGATCCCGCATTTGGTCCCAAACGAAATCTTATGTTCCTGATTATAACATTGCTTGTCCTAACTATGACGCTTTTATCCCTAATCAGTATTCCACCCCCAGGTGCCGTTTCCCCTGCGATTGTAATATTGCCATTATTAATATAGATATGGGAGGTAAGGTTTATAGTGCCCCCTACACGGAACACAACAGTTCTTGAGCCACTTGCTTCCAAGGCTGCCCGAAAGCTTCCGGAACCTGAATCGTTCAGGTTTGTCACTTGAATAACTTTTCCTCCCCGACCTCCGGTGGCATATTTTCCAAACCCTTCGGCACCCGGAAACGCTTTAAGCTCTCCCATTTCCAATGGTTCTTCTGTAGTTGGGGTCTTGTCAGTCACGGTCACGGTAACTGATCCGGTTTCTTTTGAAACAGTATTATCGGGATTGGTAATGGAAGTTGAATAGTCGAACTCGTCAGTACCGGTTTGGTCCGTATCTGGAGTGTAGGTTATTGTGTTGTCCTCATTGACAATGGCGGTACCCATTTTAGGAGGTGTTACCTCCGTTATAGCTACTTTTTCGGGTTCAGAAAAGGAATCATTGCTTAATGGGGCAATAACAATGGGATTATTGGCCAAGGTAACCACAAGGTCATTGACCAATATAGCTTTCGGGTTTTCCACAACATATTCCGCCAAAAGATCGGAATCTTTGTTACAGGATGCAATTAAGAATAGGAAAAGACAGCATAAGCTGATTTGAATGAGATTCGAGGGGTGAAATTTCATAAGAATAAGGCTTTAACTTTAAATGATAATCATTTGGGTTTAACAATATTATTTAATTTTTTATAATCATCGGCAAAAGATGTTCTTTTTTCGATGAACTGCATGTTTTGTAACATTGTAAGGTGTTACGATTGTAATTTACATTTGGATGTTCGGAATTGTTTTTTTCGATGAACTACCTCTTTTTTTAAGAAATACTGCTAATTTTTGTAAAAATAGAAGGAAGGTTTGTTGTGGGTATTTTGCAGTTTTTCCATATGCAGCGGCAACAAATATTAAGCGCTTAAGAAGGGAGTTGTTTTTAAAAATTGATAAAAAACTTCTTGTAGCAGCCCTTCTGTTTCTCCGTTTTTTTCTACTATGCTCAGGACAAGACCAATACGAAACCGTTTTTCCCTGTGGGGGGGAGCACTTAAAGATTGCACAAAAACTCTTTGCAATCTAGGAGAATTGTCTATTGTCAGGTTGAATGTTGAGGCCGTTTGTGAAGTCAATGAAGTATCTTCTTTTTAAGGTGGGTATCCGGGGGAATCTCAAAAAAATAAGTAAATCTCTGTGTGATGAAAAAACTTTTTGGACAGGTTTTGGGGGAGTAGTTACACTACTTTCGTAACTCAATGCTCTATCACAAAATAATTTTTTACTCCCCTTTACGGAAGGCATCAAAATCGATTATTCCCGATTCCGAATCCAAGGCCACGTCCTTGGCCGTAATAACCTTTAAAAATGTTTGGACCAAGATTTTGCAATCCAACCCAAAAGAAAGGTTCTCTACATATTCAATATCTTTTTGGAGCCTGTCGTCCCATCCTAATAAACTCCTTCCCGAAATTTGGGCTAATCCTGTAATACCCGGCCTTACACTGTGGCGTCTGCTTTCTTTTGCGGTGTAGTAGGGCAAGTAGCTTACTTTTAAAGGTCTAGGCCCTATAAGGCTCATATCCCCTTTAATGATATTGATTAATTGTGGTATTTCATCCAAGGACGTTTTTCTTAAAAAATGCCGAATTTTGTTATTCTTTCCTCATCGGGAAGTAGTTCTCCATTGGCATCCATTCCATCACTCATGGTCTTAAACTTAATAATGGAAAAAATTTTTCCGTCCTTGCCCGGGCGTTGTTGCAGGAATATAGGTTTTCCCTTATTTATGAATATGAGGGCAACAAACACGATTGCTGTTATTGGTGTAAGAATCAAAAAACCTACTAGTGAAAGCACTAAATCGATACTCCGTTTAAAAAATAATTTGTACATATTTAAAAAGTCTTGATGATGTTGTTTTTAACTTGCCATAAAAATTTAGGGAAAAGGGGGTAAAATTGTCGGTAGCATTGATCTTAAAGTACTTTTTATCATCCCTGTCCCTTTGTCCAAATTTGGGTGTTAAATCCGATAATCCTAAACCATATTACCCAACTGATGGATTTATCCACCTATTTTGATATAATTGTAATTAGTTATGCATTTTTTGTGAAGTTGCAAATTTAGCTTATTTTGTTTGTAGAACCATTGGATTGTTCTATAAACTTATGTTTCTATTAATTTATCTTATTTCTAAGTTAAATTATGTAGAATACCATGTAGCCTTTAAATGCTGATTAAGAATCCTTATATATTTATAATAGAATCCTTTAAAATAATAGTATCAAATTTTTCTGTAGGTTAATGCTTTGTTGTACCTAGCTCATATTCAAGTGCCAATTCTTCCGAAGGGGCATATGGATCGCAGGTTGTGACAGTGGCAACATAACTTCTTAAGTTGTTGATGGCATTTACCGCTATGGTGTTCCACTTGCCAAGGCAATTTTCCTTAAATGTAATTCCAAAGATAGAATGTCGACTACCTTTATTTTTCTCGAAGTAGAAACTAATAGGGCCGTTGAAAGACATATGTAAGGCATTTAAACGATATTTTTTAGTCTTAAACGAAATTAAAAGCCATAATGATCTAATGCCGAAAAGTATGCCTATTTTTGTTGAAGAGATTTAAATAAACCCTAAATTTAATGACCATAACTACTTCAAAAATTTGGCTTTCATCCCCGCACATAGGGCACAAGGAGCAACAATACGTAAACGAGGCTTTTGATACCAATTGGGTGGCCCCATTGGGACCCAATGTCAATGGGTTCGAAACCAGCATTGAAAATTATTTGGATAACAATGTCCAAGTCGCCGCCCTTAGTTCAGGTACAGCGGCAATTCACCTTGGCTTGCTATTACTTGGAGTCTCCAAGGATGATGAGGTGCTTTGTCAAAGTTTTACTTTTTCCGCATCGGCGAATCCAATTTGTTATTTAGGAGCCAAACCTGTTTTTGTGGATAGTGAGAAGGATACCTGGAATATTTCACCTTTGTTGTTGAGAAGAGCTATTGAAGATAGGATTGCAAATGGTAAAAAACCAAAAGCCATTATTGCGGTACACCTTTATGGAATGCCCTATAAGGTCAATGAGGTAAAGGCTATTGGTGAACAATATGGTATCCCTGTGTTGGAAGATAGTGCAGAAGCTTTGGGGAGCGCGTATGGAGGTATAAAATGTGGCAGCTTTGGTGATATTGGCATATTGTCTTTTAATGGCAATAAGATAATCACCACCTCCGGAGGTGGTGCCTTGGTTACAAAGAATAAGGAATTTAAAGATAAAGCCGTCTTTTTGGCAACCCAAGCTAGGGACAATGCCCCCTATTACCAACATTCCAAAGTGGGTTATAATTATAGAATGAGCAATGTGTTGGCTGGAATTGGAAGAGGGCAAATGGAAGTTCTGGATGACCGAGTTGCGGCTAGAAGATCTAATTTTAAATATTATAAACAAGAATTGGGACATATTTCAGGTATTGAATTTTTAGAAGAAATGCCGGAAATGTATTCCAATAGGTGGCTTACATGTATTTTAGTACCTTCGGTACAAATTCGCGAAAAAATTCGCCTAGCACTGCAGGAAGTTGATATAGAATCCCGACCTTTATGGAAACCGATGCACATGCAGCCTGTATTTGAAAATTGTGACTATTATGTTGATGGTACTTCAGAAGATTTATTTAATAGAGGATTATGTCTTCCCAGTGGTTCCAATCTACGGATAGCGGATTTGGATAGAGTAATTGAAGTAATTAAAATAGCGTTGACCAAATGATACAACACTACTTAACCAATAGAGCGCAAAAATACACTTCCAAATGGATAGTGCTGGCTATCGATTTAATGTTGGTGTCTATAACCTTTGTATTTTCCTATCTCGTAAGGTTCAACCTTACCCTCAATTTCGATATAGACAAGTTGTTTTTACAACTACCGGTTATTATGGTTGTCGGCCTTATCGCATTTTTGGTAACAGGATCATACAAGGGCGTTATTAGGCATACTGGGGTAAGGGATATATATAATATTTTCAACGCAATTTGCCTTTCAAGTATCATTACCATCTTTATGGTAATTTTGAATAGGGAGATGAATTATATGGAAGATTTTACAGTCCCCTTGTCTATTATTATAATTCACAGTCTATTGGGTTTTATTGCACTTAGTGCTTCTAGATATATCTTTAAAGCGGCCTATTACAATCTGGTAAATCAATTTAAGATTTCAAAGAATGTAATAATATATGGAGCTGGTGAGTCAGGTATCCTTACCCAAAACGCCCTTGCAAGTCATTCAGGTGGTGCTTCCAAGGTAGTGGGCTACATAGATAAGGATAATGAAAAAGTAGGAAAAAATATTAATGGAGTGCGGGTTTATGGGCCTCAGGTGTTGACCGATTATTTTATCAAGAGCCATAATATTACCGAAATAATTTTTTCAATTCAAAATATTGACCACAACCGGTTAAGAGAGCTGGTTGAGGAGTTGGTGGACTTTCCGGTACAAGTGAAAATTGTTCCCCCTATCGAGGATTGGATTAATGGCGAACTAAAAATTTCACAGATAAAGCAGGTACAGATTGAAGATCTTTTGGATAGGGTGCCGATCAACATCAAGAATAATAGAATAGCCAATGAACTTAGGGATAAGGTAATATTTGTAACTGGTGGTGCAGGTTCCATTGGGAGTGAACTGGTACGGCAGATTGCCAATTGCGAATACAAATCCCTAATTGTTATTGATCAGGCGGAATCCGCACTGTACGATTTGCAGCAAGAGTTAAAGCAGAACGGGTTCCATAATTTTATTCCCATTGTAGGGGATATTAGGGATAAAAATAGAATGTCGGCTATTTTTCAAGAATACAAACCCAATTTGGTGTTCCATGCCGCCGCCTATAAACATGTGCCGCTCATGGAGTATAATTCCTATGAGGCTATAAAGATAAATGTGGCAGGAACCAAAGTTATTGTAGATCTGTCTTTGGCAAACAGTGTGGACAAGTTTATTTTTGTGTCTACAGATAAGGCCGTGAATCCTACCAATGTTATGGGGGCTACAAAAAGGATTGCTGAAATGTACATTAGTTGTGCCCAGCAGTATAACAAGACCAAATTCATTACTACCCGATTTGGGAATGTACTGGGTTCCAATGGATCTGTGATCCCTCTCTTTAAAAAACAGATTGAAAAGGGCGGGCCGTTAACTGTAACCCATAAGGAAATTACCCGTTATTTTATGACCATCCCTGAAGCGGCCCAATTGGTCTTGGAGGCGGGAGGAATGGGCCAAGGCGGGGAAATCTTTATTTTTGACATGGGAGAATCCGTTAAGATCTTTGACTTGGCCAAAAATATGATAAAACTATCCGGGTTGAAATATCCGGAAGATATCGATATCAAAATTACAGGTCTTAGGCCCGGGGAAAAACTATATGAGGAACTGCTGGCCAATGGGGAAGATACCATGCCAACCTACCATAAAAAAATTATGATCAGTAAGTCCAGGGAACTTCTCTATGAAGAAACCAAATCCAAGATTAACGAATTGTGTGTTTCCAATATGTTTTTTAATGAAAACACAATTAGATTAATGAAGGAAATAGTTCCGGAATATATTTCCAACAATTCAGAATTGTGCAAACTTGATAAAAAAGCCTCCGAACTAGATTCTGCAATTCCGAAGCCCAATAAGATATTGCAATCCTAATTATTTTAGTATACTTGTATTAGAAAATCATATCATTGTTCTAAAATCTCTAATCCTATGGGTCCAAAAATCCTTGTTTTTTCCCTTTTAACTTTTCTTTTATTTTCATGTGCTTCCAGAAAGAATGTAGTGTATTTTCAGGACACAGGTAATTTTGAAACTATTGTAAATACAAACCGTTCCGTGTCTAAGTTTAAAATTGACGATCTGGTTTCAATCCATGTATCTTCTTTAAACCCTGAAGCCAGTGTTCCTTTTAACCTTTATAGAGGAGGGGGGCAATCAGTGGGTTTCAGACCTGAACCGGTAGATTATTTGGTGGATGAGGCCGGTGAAATTGATTTCCCGGTCATTGGCAAACTGAAAATTGAAGGTCTTTCTCCCGAAGAATTAAGACTTATGCTTAGAAATCGTCTTTCAGAATATTTAAAAGATCCCATCATAAACATTCGATTGCAAAATTTTACTATAACGGTTTTGGGAGAAGTTAATAGGCCTGGTACCTATCCGGTTAACGGAGAGCAGATTAGTATTTTGGAAGCTCTTGGTTTTGCTGGAGATTTAACTATTCGTGGTGTTCGTAATAATGTACTGGTAATCAGAGATTTTAACGGTACCAAAGTATATACCAGAATAGATCTTACTTCCAAGAATTTGGTGGAGTCTCCGGTGTACTATCTTACTCAAAACGATGTGGTGTATGTGGAGCCCAATAAATCCGGAATAACTGCCTCTAGTTTGGATCAGAGAGCGAGTATTGCCATATCAATTGCTTCGGTATTGATTACCTCAACCGTCATATTAATAACCCGACAATAATATTCAATTTTACATAAAGAATGAGTTCCGGATCAACCCAGCTTTCCCCCAAGAAAAATAATTATAAAGAGATACTTAAACCCTATTTAAAAAATTGGCAGTGGTTTGTGCTCGCTGCCATCGTAGGTATTTTGCTTGCAATCTTCAAAATAAGATACTCTACTCCAGAATATGCTATCCAGGCAAAAATACAAGTGTTGGATGATCAAAATTCTACCTCTGAATTGGACATTTTTAGGGATTTGAACGTTTTAGGTGGTGGGCGAAATAGCGTACAAGATGAGATAGAGGTGTTAAACTCCAGATCTAACTTAATAGAGGTTATTAAAAAATTGGGTTTGAATAAGAAGATCATAGCTTTGGGCAATATCCAACATTCAGATTTATATAAGAACGCCCCATTTAATGTTAGTTTTATAGCTCCGGATTCTATTATTTATAAATCCAAAGAAGAATTTTTTATTACTTTAAAATCCAATACTTCCTTCGAATTGGCCGAGGAGGAAGACGAACCTGCTAAGGTTCAGCTTTTCGGTAAAAATATAGTAACTTCAGTAGGAGAGGTGGTTATTACGCCCAATGTGGTAAGTATGCAATCTTTTGATGGGAAAAAGTATAAGGTAGCTGTGAATCCTTTGTCTGCCGTGGCCGATGTCTATGAGAAAAAACTTCAAGTTACCATAACCAATGAATTGTCGAATATTATAGCGTTATCCATAAATGACCCGGTGATTGAGCGGGGCAAGGATTTTTTGGATGCCCTTATCAATAATTATAATCAGAATGCTATTGATGACAAAAAAGCTATTGCAGATAGGACTTCAAGCTTTATAAATGATAGAATATCCAGTATCTACGGGGACTTATCTACAGTAGATGAAAGTGCCGAGGATTTTAAATCTAACCGAGGCCTAACCGATATAGGTGCGCAGACCAGTCTAAATTTGAATATTGGTGCCGCCAACCAGCAGGAGTTGCAAAATGCATCTGTGCAATTGGATATAGCCTCTTCCATGAAAGATATCGTGGAAAATCAAGAGGGATATGATTTATTGCCTTCTAACGTTGGACTTGCTGATGCTTCTATTGCTGCCACCACCGCTAGGTATAACGAATTGGCCTTGGAACGTAAACGTTTACTGGAAAGTTCTAACGATAAAAACCCTATTATTGTTAATTTGGATCAGCAACTAGCCAGTCTTAAACGCAGTATGCAATCTAGCTTAAATAGTGTAACCAACAATTTGGCATTGCAGGTAAACAGTTTGAGCGGTCAGTTATCCAAGATAAACTCTAGGATTTATTCCGCACCAAAAAATGAGAGGGCATTGCGGGATATTACCAGACAGCAACAGACTACGGAACAATTGTACTTATATCTATTACAAAAGCGCGAGGAATCACAAATCACCTTTGCGTCAGCCACCCCAAAATCCAAGGTGATAGATAGGGCTTTCTTGGTTAGTGATATTCCTGTTTCCCCCAAGAAAAGTATTTTGTTGTTGGCACATTTAATTTTAGGGTTATTAGTGCCATTCTCAATAATTTATGGTAAAGACCTCTTGGATAATAAGATACACAATAAAATTGGTTTGGAAAAATTGGTTAATGATGTGCCGGTTTTGGCGGAATTGCCCAAACTTTCCAAAAAGGATAATAAGCTGATCTTAAATGATGACCGGTCCGTAATGGCCGAATCGCTCCGGATTTTACGTACCAATTTAGATTATTTGATAAAAGCAAAAGGCGGACAGCGTAAAGGAAACGTAATTTTTGTGACCTCTAGTGTATCTGGGGAGGGAAAGACCTTCTTGTCCTCCAATTTAGCTATGATTTTGGCCAACACCAATAAAAAAGTTCTCCTAGTAGGGGCGGATATTCGAAATCCAAAATTATATAGTTTTTTCAATAATAAGGATGTTGATGAACTTGGTAAGCCAAAGGCGAAGAAAGATTTGGGTTTGACGGAATTTCTTTATGATGATAGTCTATCCCCCAAAGATTTGATTCATTCCATGTTGGTGCATAAAAATACGATTGATGTAGTTTATTCCGGTAAAATACCTCCTAATCCAGCTGAATTGTTAATGAGTGAACGCATAAAGGGCTTATTTGATGAGTTTTCAGAGACTTATGATTATGTTATTGTTGATACCGCTCCATTATTTGTTGTTACCGATACGCTTCTCATTAGCCACTATGCAGATCATATTATATATGTTACAAGGGCAGGGGCAACGGAAAAGGCAGTCCTTGAATATCCATTAAAATTAAAGGAAGAAGGCAAATTGAAGGGGCTATCCTTTGTGGTTAATGATGTGAAGGATAGCAATTTGGGTTATGGTGGTAAATATGGTTATGGCTACGGTAAGTCACTAAAAAAATGGTGGCAGTTCTAATTTAATAAAAGGTATTAAACATCTGGGCAAGCCTGTCTGACAAAGGCAGGCCCTGAACCCAATAATAAGAATCGATCCAAGTGTAGGGGTACTGAACCTAGATCCCGCCGAAAAAGGCGGGATTAGTTCAACTTTCAGTGCGTCTTACCGACTTCTCAAAATTGAGTTTCACTAATAAAAATCACTTATCGTATTTTTAATAACTGGAGAAAGCAATTTTAGAAGTTTACTGCTCAACTGCAATTCTTTAATGCTTTGTAATTGTTGAAGGTTATGAACATCGGAGGCTAAATAGTCTATAAGTCCACTTTGCAATAACTTATGTGCCTTTTTTTGTACTTCTTTCCCATAGAATGTCCCCAATGATAAAAGGTTCATTTGAAATAGAATGCCGTTTTTCTTATATTTTTCAAATTTTGAAGAATTAAGATGTAGAAAGGAATATCTTTCCGGGTGCGCCAAAATTGGAAAATACCTGTGGGAAGCAATATTCTGAATAGCCTCGTCAAAATTGATGGGAGGTTGTAAATAGGACATTTCTATCAAGAGATATCTATTTCTTAAGGGCATTACTTTTTCTTGCTCAAGAAGGCTATCAAAATTGGCATCTATCATATGTTCGGCAGATACATCCAAGCTTATATCCTTCAGCCCTTCATTTAACAGTTTGTCCTGTACTTTGCCGTGAGCAGTATTTATACTGTGATAATCATTGGGGTAATAATTATGCATGATATGGGGAGTGGCTATAAACTTTTTAACACCAATACCCGAGAATCCTTTTATTAGTTCAATGGAGTCTTCAACGGTTTTGGCACCATCATCAATTCCAGGAAGAATATGATTGTGAATATCAATAAAATTTTCAAGGGAGTCAACAAGGAATTTTTTCTTTTGAAAAAAATGAAACATGCACAGTAATTTCCGGCAAAGGTAGGATTTAATTAATTATTTTTTGCGAATATCTGTACTGGTTGTCACGTTTTTAACTACATAATTTTAGGGAATACCAATTTGTATTTGATGAGTGTAAATAAAAAATTTAATAGAAGATTTCTATATTTCTGTTTAAAATGGGTATTAACCTATTCAAACTTTTATTGCTTAGTTTTATGTTTTTAAGTAATTCCAGTTGATGTACATTGTGTATATCCGTACCGGCAAAGTCTATATAATTATCCTCCAAAAGTTTTTCTACAATTTTTGATACCTTCTTTCCATAATAATCACCAAGCGAAAGTAAATTTAATTGTAGGAATATACCCTTTGATTTAAAATCATGGTATTTCTTGTAATCGCCATGTAAAAAAAAGTAGCGCTCGGGGTGGGCCAAAATGGGGTAGTAACCCTTGGCCGACATTTTAAAAGTGGCATGGTCGAAGTTAATAGGAGTTTGAATAAAGGGCATTTCTATTAACAAAAACTTATTGCGAATAGGCGCTATCAGCTTTTGGTCCAGTAAATTCTCGAAATTTGCATCTATCATATTCTCTGATGATGATTCCAATGATATATGTTTCAAGCCCAATTCCAATAATTCGTTACGGACCTTATTGTGTGCAGAGTGTATGGTTTCGGATGTGTTTGGATAGTAATTTTGACTTATATGGGGAGTTGTAATGATGTGGGAAATACCAATTTCATTAAAACCCTTTATTAGGTTTAATGAGTCCGTCATATTTTGTGCCCCATCATCCAATCCTGGTAGAATATGGTTATGTATATCTACGAAGTGCCCTAGATAGTCTGCCAGAAAATTTTGCTTATTTATTATTTGGAACATTTTTGAAATTTGATATTAATAATGTATACCAATACGTTTTATGAAGTCATTGATCCTAAATTCCTTATGGTCTATGCATAGTTGAAAAGGACCGAATATTCGCCTTAATATTCTACCTGGTTTTTTAATTACATATTTAATTTTCACATATATTTGTTTCAAATTTATTCACTATTG
>TARA_R110000751_G_scaffold234229_1_pt1 | contig 58531 bp, 55 predicted proteins | sample TARA_R110000751 | Tara Oceans TARA_R110000751 (sample SAMEA4398001) | marine metagenome | biome: Polar Biome; feature: [MES] marine water layer (ENVO:01000295) within the mesopelagic zone...; material: water (ENVO:00002006), including particulate matter (ENVO:01000060) such... | reverse complement strand
TCGTGGAAGGTCTGATGCGGCGACCCGGCCGGTTTGACGCGATTGTCATAGAGACGACAGGACTGGCCGATCCGGCACCTGTCGCACAGACATTTTTCATGGATGAGGATGTGCGCCAGAAAACCCGGCTTGATGCGGTTGTGGCCGTGGTTGATGCCAAACATCTGCCCTTGCGGCTGGCAGACAGCCGCGAGGCGGAAGACCAGATTGCCTTTGCCGATGTCATCCTGCTCAACAAGACCGATCTGGTGGATGAGGAATCGCTGCTGAAGATCGAGGCAACCATAAGGTCCATCAACCCATCGGCGCGCATTCATCGCACCGAACGCGCCCGGATCGAGCTGGCCAAGGTCCTCGACCGTGGCGCCTTCGATCTGCAGCGCGCGCTGGACAATGACCCGCATTTTCTCGGCCATGACCACCCCGATCATGCGTGCACGCCCGATTGCGATCATGACCATGGGCACGATCATCACGGCCACGATCATCAGGGCCACGACCATAAGGACGATCACGGGCATCATCATCCCGTTGCCGATATTCACGACACCAGCGTGCAGTCCATTTCACTCAGGGCCGGCCCACTTGTTCCAGACCGGTTCTTTCCCTGGATCCAGAAAACCACCCAGATGGAAGGGCCGAATATTCTGCGCCTGAAAGGCATTATTGCCTTTGATGATGATGAAGAGCGCTATGTGGTGCAGGGGATTCACATGATTGTCGAAGGTGACCACCAGCGCCCCTGGAAACCGGACGAAAAACGCGAAAGCCGGATCGTCTTCATTGGCAGGGACCTGGATCCGGAAAAACTCAAACGCACTTTCGAAGCCTGCCAGGCGAAATAACGACAAGCGTTCCCGCAAGATTGCAGAGCAATTTTGCGATAAGGCAACGCGCCAACAAACAAGCGTTCCCGCAAGATTGCAGAGCAATTTTGCGACACGATAACCCGGAAAACAGGATCAAACATGCCGACACTGGCGCCTCTCGACCTTGACGGCCATTGCATGGCTGCCGCCTTTCTGGGCGACGTTCCCTATTTCGCGCTGGCCGACGGCAGCCTTCACTGGCTCGACCACGGACACAAGACCACCCAACTCCATGACGGACTTCTGTGCATCGCGGCAGAACTTCAGGGTGACAGCTTTGTCAGTGGCGGTGAAGATGGCCGTATTGTCCGCTTCCGCAACGATGGCAGCGCAGAAACATTGGCCGAAAACCCCGGCAAATGGATCAACTGCATCGCCAGCGGCCCGCAATCCTCCATTGCCTATGGCGTTGGCCGATCATCATTCGTACGCACAAGCGACGGCACCATCGTCGAATTTGCCGAAGAGCGCACCGTGGAAGGACTGGCATTTGCCCCCAAGGGCATGCGTATTGCAGCCGCACGCTACAATGGCGTTTCGCTGCATTGGCCCGCTGCTCGCGCGGCGGCACTGGATCTTGAATGGAAGGGTGCCCATGCACAGGTGACATTTTCACCCGACGGCAATTATGTCGTCTCCGTCATGCATGAAAATGCCCTGCACGGCTGGCGTCTCAAGGATGGCAAGCACATGCGCATGACCGGCTATCCTGCAAAGGTGCGATCCATCAGTTGGAGCGCAAAGGGCAAATGGCTGGCATCATCGGGCGCGCCGGCCGCCATTGTCTGGCCATTCACCGGCAAGGAAGGCCCCATGGGCAAGGCACCGCTGGAGCTTGGCACCAGAGGAGACACGATGGTCACCAGTGTGGCCTGCCATCCCAGTGATGATGTCGTTGCCATTGGCTATGCGGACGGAATGATTATCGCCGCCCGGTTCAACGATCAGAAAGAAGGCTTGCTGCGGCGCGGCGGCAAGGGTCCCATCAGCACCATGAACTGGAATAAGCGCGGCATGCAGCTTGCATTCGGCGCGCAGACAGGGGAATGCGGCATCATTGATCTCGCAGGTTAAAGATACTTGTCTGGAATCGACTTCAATGATCTTATGAGGAGATATCTGATCTTGTGAGAAGATATTTCCGGCAATCCGAAGGGGCCGACTGGCAGAGTTTGCCAACGGGACTGCCAGCTGGAACAAAGCGATCGGGGCATTTCGGGCACCCGGCGCACCCGGTCGAAGGACAGTTTCCAAGTGCACGATTCTTCCCTCATGACAGCAAGGCAAAGTGAAAAACAGGCAGAATCCTGCACGATCAGCCTTTCATCCAACGCCGCAAGTCTCAGACAAAACCTGTTCTCCGATTCCCGAACACGCACCGACCGGGACAATGTGGTCCGCCTGTCGTTTGACAATAGTGCAGGCCGCGGATTGCTTGACTTCATCGAATTCAATCCGGATTTCAACATCATCGTCAGCGATTGTTTCTGGGCCCAGGCCGGCTTTATCAAATATGCCGGCGAAGGCTGGGTTCGGTTCAATTTCTGCATTGATGCAACCGCCTGTTTTGATTTCGAAGACCATGGCAGCTTCGAATTGCGAGGACAGGAATTGCGGGTTTTCTACCAACCGGAGGGCGTTGATTGCGGTCACCGGATTGATGCAGGCGGGCGCTCCATCTGTGTCACCATTTCCGTCAAACGGCCCTACCTGGAGACAATCATCGGCAAGGCCCTCGACCTCTCTCCTGCGCTTGCATCGCGAGATGCGACAGATGGTTTCTTTTTCAAACGCTATGAACTTGCACCCGCTTCCTTGCGTGCTGTCGCCGATCTTCTGAAAATGCGACACCGCGGAACACTCAGGTTGCTCTATGCAAAGGCGAAATCCGAGGAACTTCTGGTTACGGCATTGTCTGGCGTGCAAATCGACGACACGCCAAGAGCACAACCGCTTTTGCGCAGCACTGATCGCCAACGCATTTCCGAAGTGCGGGAAATACTGGATGGACAATTTGCCGATCCACCCTCTGTATCCGCTCTTGCCCGGCGCTTCGGCATCAATCGCAACAAGCTGGCCTATGGGTTTCGCGCGATGAACAATCGCTCCATGGGCGAATATATTTGCGAAAAACGTCTGGAGACGGCCTGGAGCCTGCTTCTGGACACGGACATGCCGGTCACGCTTGTTGCCAATGAAGTGGGTTACGCCCATGTGCAGAGCTTTTCGACCGCCTTTCGTCGCCGTTACGGATTCTCGCCCCGTTCCCTTCGCCACAATCCAGCCGCTGATTAATGACAATCGCATAAGAAGCCGTGCGGCTGGCCTAAGACAGGGGCATCTGGTGATGGCAACGTCTGACCGAAACTTCATGAAGGTTGGGGAGACGAGATATTGGCGAACAAGGCAGAAAAAATCAATTTTGTGCTGGTGCATGGGTCATGGCACGATGGTCATTCCTGGCGCCACGTGGAAGAGCATCTCAGGCGTGCCGGCCACACCACACAGGCCCCCACCCTGCCAGGGCGCGGGGAAGGAGGCGCCGACATCACATTTCAGGACTGCGCCGACACTGTAGCCAATGCTGTCATGACGGCCGGATTGACCGATATCGTTCTGGTCGGACACAGTGCCGGCGGGGCTGTCATTCGCAAGGCGGCGGAACAATTGGCCGACCGGATCAAGCGGATGGTCTATATTTCACCACTGCTATCAAAGAACGGCGAATCGATACTCGCCGCGGTTCCCCCCGATTACGCCGCATTGTTCCGCGATATGGCTGCGCAATCAGCCGACAATACCGTGTTTCCGCCCTGGCCGGTGTGGCGTGACGGCTTCATCGGCGATGCCGACGAGGCAACGGCAAGAGCCGCTTTTGATGAATTGCACCCCGAACCCTTCGCGCCGATTGTCGAGCCGATCGATCTTTCCCTGTTCGAGACGCTGCAACTCCCGGCGAGCTACATCAATCCGACGGAGGATGTCGTTTTTCCAATTGGTGAATGGGGATTTTTTCCGCGCATGTATCAGGCCGTCGCACCATGCCGCCTTGTACAGATGAGCGGCGGGCACGAGGTCATGTATTCAGACCCCGAAGCGCTGGCAAAGGCGCTGATCATTGCAGGCCGCAACTGAGCGGGCGCAAAATTTTGTCAAACCCTGAAACATGCCCGGCAGGACCATACTGCCGGGCATAGCAATTCGATAATCCCTAAGCTCAGATCACGTAGGATTTCAGCGGTTCGAAGCCGTTGAATGCCACAGAGGAATAGGTGGACGTGTAGGCCCCCGTACCCTCGATCAGCACTTCATCGCCAATGGTCAGGGTTATCGGCAGCGGATAGGGGTTCTTTTCATACATGACGTCGGCGCTGTCACAGGTCGGTCCGGCCAGCACGCAAGGTTCAAGTGCATCTGTGTCCCGGCTGGTGCGGATCGGATAGCGGATGGCTTCATCCATCGTTTCGGCCAGGCCACCAAATTTGCCGATATCGAGATAGACCCAGCGCATTGCGTCGTCTTTGGACTTTTTGGAAATCAGCACGACTTCCGTCTTGATGACCCCGGCGTTGCCAACCATGGCACGTCCCGGCTCAATGATGGTTTCCGGAATCCGGTTGCCGAAGTGTTTGCTCAGCGCGCAAAAAATGGCCTCTCCATAGGCTTCTGCCGATGGAATATCCTTCAGGTAACGGCTGGGGAAACCACCACCGAGATTGACCATTTTCAGCACAATGCCGTCTGCTGCCAAAGTTTCAAAGACGCCGCGCGCATCACCCAGAGCGCGGTCCCAGGCATGCACGTCCGTCTGCTGCGAGCCGACATGAAATGACACGCCATAGGGCTCCAGCCCAAGTGCATAGGCATGACGCAGCACATCGGCAGCCATGGCCGGCACACAGCCAAATTTGCGTGACAAGGGCCATTCGGCGCCTTCGCCATCTGTCAACACACGACAGAACACCCGCGATCCGGGCGCAGCGCGTGCAATCTTTTCGACCTCTTCGGCGCAATCGACAGCAAACATTTTGACACCCAGCGCAAAGGCGCGGGCAACATCACGTTCTTTCTTGATCGTATTGCCGAAGGAAATGCGCTGCGGCGTGGCACCGGCTTCCAGCGCCATTTCGATCTCTGTCACCGACGCCGCATCAAAACTTGAACCCATGGCTGCAAGCATCCGCAAGATCTCAGGTGCGGGATTGGCCTTCACAGCATAATAGATTGCACTGCCAGGCATTGCTCTTTTGAAGGTTGAAAAATTGTCGCGAACGACATCCAGGTCAACAATGAGGCAAGGACCATCTGGTCGTCGTGTATTAAGGAAGTCTATAATACGTTCAGTAGTCATCGGTTTCTCCCAACGAGATCCGGTCTGATCCGGACGACAAAGGCAAGCGATCACCCTTCGCGGAACCGATCGGTGGAAAACCGGCTCAACAAATGCATGGTCGATGCGACGATGGAACAACGAGCCCGATCAGGGTCCGTGCGCTCCGGCTTTGTCTGCCTTGGATTGGATGGGAGTCCCAACCGCACTTCCGGCAATGAGGGTGTGCCTCTGCAGTAACCCCGGCTTATGGACAGCCGGCAGACACCATAAAGGCCCGCACCGTCGTTGCTTCAAGATGTCCTCGCACTGGCGGTTGGCCGACAGAACGACTGGAGGGGTTAGCTCCAGGTACCATACCGAATTCCTCACCTTATCGAGGGTCGGCGGACACCCACAGGCACGTGCGACTTTGGGCAAGGGCGACATAAGGCTTTGCGGCGTCACAATCAAGCGGTTTTTATGCAATATCTGAAGAAACCCGTTGAAGCTGCCATTGCATCCATATGGACAATGCCGCGCAAATGAGAAAAAATGAACGACAACCTCAAACCAGTTCAAAAATAAGAGACAATGTCCCATGAATCAGGTGCGACCCGACCGCTTCAATGCGTTTCTTGACAGTGATGGCCCTATGATCGAACCGGTCGCCGGTGGGCCACTCAGCCAGATGACTTTGGCGATCAAGGATATTTATGATGTTACCGGTTACAAGACCGGCTGCGGCAATCCGCAAAAACTGGCCGAAGCCAGCCCGGCAACACGCACGGCTCCCACAGTGCAGGTTCTTCTGGATGCCGGTGCGCAATTCATCGGCAGAACCCAGACGGACGAATTGACCTTTTCCCTGAACGGCGAAAATGCACATTACCCGCGGCCCATCAATCCGGCTGCGCCGCAGCGCATCACCGGCGGATCGTCTTCCGGCTCCGCCGCCGCTGTTGCAGGCGGCCTTGCAGATATGGCTGCCGGTTCGGACACCGGCGGATCCATCCGCGCACCAGCCTCCTATTGCGGATTGATCGGCCTGCGCACAAGCCAGGGCGCCATTTCGCTTGAAGGCGCCATGCCGCTGGCCGCCAGCTATGACACATTTGGCTGGTTTGCCCGCGACATGGAGCTCTATGAAAAAATCGCTGCGCTGCTGCTGCCAGCATCCTCCACCGTCTTTGGCCGGGTGCTGCGGCTCAGCGAATTGGACAATCTGCTGGCTGGCCCCGCAGAAAAAGCAGCATTCGAGAGCGCATTCCAATCCGTCGAACGGGTGGTCGGAACAGCCAGACCAGTAACGTTGACCGCCATGGACATCGATCAGCGTTACTGGTGCTTTCGCAAAACCCAGTCCTATGAGGCCTGGCAATATCACGGACCATGGATTTCTGCCGCCGAGCGCCATCTGGGACCGGGTGTCGGCGAACGTTTTGCCTATGGCAGCACGATTGATGATCAGAGCTACCATGCGGAAATGGTAAAACGGGCAGAATTGACGGATGAACTGCATCAATTGCTGGCAGACGATGGCCTGATCATCATGCCGACAGTGCCGGGCGCCGCCCCCGAAGCAAAGGCTCCTTTTGAATCCGTGCAGGCCTATCGCGAACAGGCCCTGCGGCTGCTGTGTCATTCCGGTCTGTCCGGTCTGCCGGAACTCTCCCTGCCCCTGTCATCGGTGCAGGGCGCACCATTCGGACTGTCCCTGCTTGGACCGCGCGGCTCCGACCGTGCCTTGCTGGCATTGGGCAACCGCATCCTTCAGGCATCATCCGCCAACAATGCAAACGGGACCGTCTGATGGATACATTGACGCGCATTCGCGCCTTTATCGATGTTGTCGAAGCGGAGGGTTTTTCCGCCGCCGCCAGAGCCAATGGACGCTCCAAGGCGCTTTTGTCCAAATATGTGCGGGAACTTGAAGATGACCTTGGGGCGCTTCTTCTCAACCGTACGACACGCCAGTTTTCGCTGACCGAGATCGGCCACACCTATTATCGCACCGCCACCGACATTCTCAGGGAAATCGACAATCTGGCCGATCTTGTACGCGAAACCAGTACGGACCTGAAAGGCACGGTGCGCGTGTCAGCGCCCAGAACCTTCACCGATGCCGATATCGGCCGTTCGATGATCGACTTTGCGCTTGCGCACCCGGATATCAAACTGGAGATTACCTCGGACGACCGCTTTGTCGATCTGGTCGAAGAGGGTTTCGATGTGGCCATTCGCATCACCAGCCTTGCCGATTCCGGTTTGATTGCTCGTAAGCTGGCCCCCTTCAAGGTCTATTTTTGCGCCAGCCCCGAATTCATCCGCTCCCATCCCCAATTGAAGGCCCCGGCAGATCTGGCCAGGGTCCCCTGCATTACCGATACCAACAGTCGCTTTTTGAGCAATTGGCGTTTTGCCGGGGAAAACGGCGTCTTGGAGACCGTGACTGTCAAAGGGCCGATCGAGGTCAACAGCCCCTATGCCAGCATGCGGGCCGCAAGGGCCGGACTGGGCGTATCAATGGTGCCGGATTTCATTGCCTGGCCGATGCTCAAAAGCGGAGAGATTGTCTCCCTGTTTGAAGACCGGATTCCAGACAACGCAGGGATCTATGCGGTTTATCCACACCGGCGCTACCTGCCGGCCAAGGTGCGTGCCTTTGTCGATTATCTTGCCGACTGGTTCAAGCAGCATCCCGGATATTGCGATCCCTGAATTCCGGTTCACACAGGCATTTTTACTCACCCCGTTTTCCAGTAAATCATTAGAACAAACTCTGTCCCAATCCGGCCATTTTTTTCTGGCAAATGGTTTTCCTTAAAGGGGAATCGCGCTGATGATGAAACACTTCAATCTGTTGAAATTTGGCTTGATTCCAGCTTCCTTCCTGATGATATCAACAGGATCGGCCCATGCCCACCCGCATGTCTATGCCGAAGCCCGACTGGAAGTTGTCATAGGCAATCAAGGAACCGTTGAGGAATTGCGCCATGTCTGGCGTTTTGACGACCTGTTTTCCTCCACCATTCTTCTTGATTTTGATACCAACGCCAATTTGAAGCTGGAATCGAGCGAATTGCTTGAAATTGGCACTGTGGTCCGCAATTCTCTGGCTGATTATGACTATTACACCGCCATCAGCCACGATGGCCGGGCGGTAAAAATCCAGCCCCCGGATGCAATCCATGTTGACTTTCAGGACGGCCAGATTCTGATGTTCTTTGCGGTTCGGCCCGAGACGCCATTGCCCTTGCAAGGGCTTTTGAGTTTTGGTGCCTATGACCCAACCATGTATGCGGCAATCGACTTTCTCAGCGATGATGACCTGGTCGTCGACGGCCTGCAGCCAGGCTGCAGCAAGGCGATCATCCGCCCTGATCCTGACGAGGTCATGGCGCAGAATCAAGCGACGCTGACGGAAGCATTCTTCAATGATCCGCAAGGCAACGACATTTCCAAACTCTTCGCGACACGGCTTGAATTGACATGCTGAACAGGCATCTGCGGCGATCCATCATCATTGCCCTGTGCATGCTGATCCTGCCCTTCGTGTTGACGCCCGTGCTGGCGCAATCGTCCCTGGGCATCGGCACGGCCGAACCGGCATTCAATGGCGGCGGGTTTTTCTCTTCGCTTTTCGGCTGGGTCAACGCTCAGCAGCAGGCTTTCTACCGATCCCTGTCCACAACCTTGAAGGCGATGCGCGAAGACCCGCAGCAGCTCTGGATCCTCATCGGCCTGTCCTTTTCGTACGGCGTTTTCCACGCCGCCGGTCCCGGCCACGGCAAGGCTGTCATTTCATCCTATGTCATCGCCAATGAGCAGACCCTGCGCCGCGGCGTCGCCATATCCTTCATGGCCGCTTTCATGCAGGGTGCCGTGGCGATCGTGATCGTCGGCGTCACCTATTTTGCCCTGCGCGGCAGCGGCATATCCATGACCGAGGCGACCCATACCCTTGAAATTGTCAGCTACGGGTTGATTGCCGGATTTGGCGGCTGGCTGCTGTGGAAAAAACTGCGCCCCGCTGCAAGACACCAGCATCACCGGCACGATCACGGGCACGGGCACGGGCATGATCACGGACACGGCCATGGCGACCACCATCATCAGGGCACCAGTGATGTCTGCGAAACCTGCGGCCATTCCCATGCACCGGACCCGGCAATATTGAAGGGCGAGCGGTTGAAACTGCGGGAAGCCTGGTCGGCCATCGTGGCAATCGGCCTGCGGCCCTGTTCGGGCGCATTGATCGTTTTGACTTTTGCCCTGCTGAACGGGCTTTATCTGGGGGGCATCCTGTCGGTGGCCGCCATGTCGATCGGCACAGCCATCACCGTGTCCATTCTGGCAACCTTGGCCGTTTTGGCAAAGGGCGTGGCCATTCGTTTTGCCAGCAGCCAGTCAGCGGCCATGCGTATCGGCAATATTATCGAGATCGCCGGAGCCCTGACTGTCCTGCTGCTTGGGCTTGTCCTGCTGGCCGCCGCGCTTCAGGCCTGATCGGAAGGGCCATTGTGACGCCGCTGATAGAGGCCCCGCAACCAGAATATTGCAAAAAAGCCGACCACGAAGACACCCGCCAGCCCATAGCCCAGCCAGGGTGATATCTCGCCCAGCGCAAGAACCAATGTCGGCATGGCCAGAAACACCAGCGCTATGACGGCGAGGATAATGGCGGCAGCGATTGCCGAGGATTTTGCACTGCTGTCTGACATGGCCCTGCTCCTGACTGATCGTGGATGGATTGTCATATATCTCATTAGAAAGACTTTGACATACAATTGAAAAGAAATCGGCAATAGGCCATGAATGAGGATGCTCTGATTGGAGCATCACTAACAACAATTGGGAGAGTGTCCATGCAGACGATTGCGGCCTTTGATCGCATGGGAGAGGAAAACGCCTTTGCAGTTCTGGCACGGGCAGCGGCCCTTCAGGCAGAAGGCCGAGACATCATCAATCTGGGCATTGGCCAGCCGGATTTCAAAACACCGGCGCATATTGTCGAGGCAGCCATCAAGGCGCTGAAAGACGGCCATCACGGCTATACGCCGGCAAGTGGTCTGCCGCAGACCAGGGAGGCCGTTGTTCGCCGCACCATGACCATGACAGGTGTGGAGATCTCACCCGACCGGGTGATGATCATGCCCGGTGGCAAACCGACCATGTATGCGGCCATCACCATGTTTGGCGCGCCTGGCACCGAAATCCTCTATCCTGACCCGGGCTTTCCGATCTATCGATCAATGATCGATTTCACTGGTGCAAAGGCCGTTCCCATTCCCATTCGCGAGGAAAACGGTTTTGCTTTTTCGGCTGAGGAAACCCTGTCGAAAATCACCCCCGCCACGCGTCTGCTGATCGTCAATTCGCCCGCCAATCCAACCGGCGGCGTGACACCGCGCAGTGAAATTGAAAAGCTGGTTGCCGGTCTGGCGCAACACCCGCATGTCGCCATCATGTCTGACGAGATCTATGACGTCATGACCTACGATGGTGAAAGCCATACCTCATTGCTGGGCTTCCCCGAGATCAGGGACAGGCTGATCATCCTCAATGGCTGGTCGAAAACCTGGGCCATGACCGGTTGGCGCATGGGATGGTCGATCTGGCCCGAGGGACCCGGCGGTGCCAGGCTCTATGACAATGTGCGCAAACTGGCGGTCAATTGCTGGTCCTGCGTGAACGCACCAAGCCAATTTGCCGGCATTGCTGCCATTGATGGCCCGCAGGACGATGTCCATGCCATGCTCAAGGCCTTCGACAGCCGCCGCAAGCTGGTGGCAAAAAGGCTGAATGCCATCGACAACATCCGCTGCGCGACACCCAAGGGCGCCTTCTATGCCTTTCCGAATATCAAGGACACCGGCTTCAAATCCAAGGATCTGGCCTCCCGCCTGCTCGAAGAATCAGGCGTCGCTCTGGTGGGCGGGCCGGATTTCGGCGAATACGGCGAAGGCTATATCCGCTTTTCCTGCGCTGCCTCCGAAGAACAGATCGAAGCCGCCATCAAACGTTTTGCCGCGTTCCTGGAGAAGAACAAGGACGGCTGACGCGCCTATCGCCTCCTAACGCGTGACGATTTCCGGCCCCATCAGCGCATAGGGCAGGAAGGTCGACAGGACCGGCACATAGGTGACCAGAATAAGAAAGACAAAGAGCACGGCGACAAAGGGCAGCGCCGCGCGCACCACCTGCATGAGACTCATGCCGGTGATGCCCGACGTTACGAACAGGTTGAGGCCGATGGGTGGCGTCACCATGCCGATCTCCATATTGACCACCATGATGATGCCCAGATGCACCGGATCAATGCCCAGTTCCATGGCGATGGGAAAGACCACCGGCGCCACGATCAATAGCAACCCTGACGGCTCCATGAATTGTCCGCCCAGAAGCAGCAGCACATTGACCGCAATCAGGAAGGTAAACCAGGTAAACCCGGCATTGAGCATGATATCGGTGATTGTTTGCGGGATCCGTTCCGCTGTCAAAACATGCGCAAACAACAGCGCATTGACGATTATGAACATCAGCATGATGGTCGTCTTGGATGCATCGACCATCACCTTGCGGGTGTCCTCATTGAAGAAGACGGCAAAGGAATTGCGGCCCATCAAAGACAGATTGCGGCCCCAGATCGGCAGTCCGGCAGCCAGCATCGCGGGTGCACGGGCAAGCCCTTCCTGACCCCGCCAGGCGATATAGGCAACAATGATCGCCACAGACAGAACCAGCCCCAATTGGGCCCGTCCCGCCGCGCTCACAGTTTCCATGTCGGCGGTTGCGAAAAACGACAGGATCATCCAGACGAAGAAAAAGGCAAGCGCATAGACCGAGGCCGAAAATCCGACCCGTGCCGACTTGCTGTCACTGTCCAGAACCCAGGGAACATCCTTCATCGGTCCCATGTCGCGATAAATGAACAGGGCAATGAAAAACGCATAGACCGCCGCGACAGCCGCCGCCTCTGTAGGCGTGAAAACACCGCCATAAATACCGCCGAGAATGATGATGATCAGGAACAGGCCCCAGCCTGCCTGTTTGCCACCATCAAGCAATTCGTGAAAACCTCTCCAGGGTTCGGCTGGCAAACCCTTGATCCGCGCCATTACATAGATGGCAACCATCAGCATCAGCCCCGCCACCAGTCCTGGTATCACCCCGGCCAGAAACATGCGCCCGACCGATACGTCCGTTGCCGCTGAATAGACAACCATGACAATGGATGGCGGAATCAGGATGCCAAGCGTACCCGCATTGGCAATGATACCGGAGGCAAATTCCTTGCTGTATCCGACCTCACGCATGCCGGCGATGGCGATCGAACCAATGGCCACGACGGTCGCCGGCGATGAGCCCGACAATGCGGCAAACAACATGCAGGCCAGAACACTTGCCATGGCCAGCCCGCCGCGAAAGTGCCCCACCGTGGCGATGGCGAAGCGGATGATTCGCTTGGCGACGCCGCCGGTGGACATGAAAGCCGATGCCAGGATGAAAAACGGGATCGCCAGCAGGGTGTAATTCTGTGATGCCGTGAACAGCTGCAGGGCAACCGATGACATGGAATCCTGCGAGAAGAAGGCAATCACCAGGATCGATGACAGTCCCAGCGACACCGCCACCGGAACGCCCATGAACAACAGCCCCAGAACCAGGACAAAGAGGATGAATGCGTCCATGAGTTCAGTCCTTGAATAGGTCTTTGTTTTCGGCGACCAGGTCTTCGGCTTCGTGGCTGGCAATGATCAGCTTTCGATCACCGTTCCAGATTTGCACCATCGCCTGCAAACTGCGGAAGGCAAACAGGGCAAGGCCCACCGGAAGTATGAGATAGGCGATCCAGCGCTGCACCCGTTCCTGCACACCCAGACTTTCCTGAACCCAGACCGGGTAGCGCAGATCATCAAGCCCGATACCGATCTGGAACATCTTGCGCCAATAGAATACCGCGCCGCCCTTGGTATCAGCGCCGAAATAGGCCAGCCAGCCGGCCGACAGCAGCGTGATTGCATAGATGACAGCGCAGAGAGCGCCAAACAGGGCAACAGCGCGGAATGCGCGCGCCGGAAGCAATTGAATGAAGGCATCAACGCCCAGATGGCAGCCGATCTTGATGCCATAGCTCATGCCGAACAGGATCATCCAGGCAAACAGGATGCGGGTAAACTCCAGCGCGCCACCCCAACCGGTGTTGAAACCGTAGCGCGCGATGACCTGCAGGAAGGAAACAATGGTAATCAGCGCCAATATCGACGCCAGAACATTCTCTTCAAACCGGGTAACGGCCTCCGGCCGGGCCCGCTCGATGAAAAACAGCGCCACGACGATCAGCACCATGCCCAGATAGGGCCAATAGGCTGCCATTTCATCCTCCCCTTCAGATTTCAGGTCCGTACGCCAAGGTCCATACTGATGCGCCAGTGCCTGTGTCTGTGCCTGTATCTGTCCGGAATGCCCACAAAGCAGGCATCCCGGTTTTCGTTTGCTTCAATTACTGATTGGCAGCAACGGCAGCGTCGATATTTTCCTTGCCGATGTCGGCTTCGAACTTCGCCCAGACGGGTTTCATGGTCTCAACCCAGACTTTGCGCTGCTCCGGTGTCAACTGGCGGATCGCGCCGCCGGCTGCAATGATGCCCTGTTTGGCCTCTTCATTGATGGCCTCGGCATTGGCATTGGCCTTGTTGACCTCCTCGGAAAAGATGGTGACAAACTGCTCGCGCACATCCTCAGGCAGGCTGTTGAGCCAATCCGTGGAGGTGATCGCCAGATAGGTCAGCAGCTGATGGTTTGTTTCAGTGACGCCGTCCTGAACCTCAAAGAATTTCTGCTTGTAGATGTTCGACCAGGTGTTTTCCTGTCCGTCCACCACGCCGGTCTGAAGCGCACCATAGACTTCCTTGAAGGCCAGCTTCTGAGCTGATGCGCCCATCGCTTCGATCATAGCAACGGCAACGTCAGAGGTCTGCACGCGGAACTTCAGTCCATCAGCATCCTCAGGCACCAGAAGCGGCTTGTTGGCGGAAAAATGCTTCAGACCATTATAGACATAGCCAAGGCCGGTATAACCCTTGTCCTCTATGGCTTTCAGCATTCCCTGACCGACAGGTCCCTGGGTGAAATTGTTCACCGCAGCCATGGACGAAAACAGGAATGGAAGATCGAAAAGCCGATAGGCCTTTGTATAGGCTTCGAATTTCGACAGCGACGGTGCCGCCACCTGAACATCACCCAGCAGCAAGGCTTCCATCACCTTGTCGTCATCGAACAAGGTTGAGTTCGGATAGACCTCCATACAGGCCTTGCCATTCATTTCGTCATTGATGCGCGCAGCAATGGCCGTGGCCGCGTCACCCTTTGGATGACCGGAATTTGCAGTCACATGGCTGAACTTGATAACAATCTCGCCATCATCACAGTCGTCCGCCATGGCATGACCGGCACTCAACATGATGGCAATAGCCGAAACGGCACCCAATAATTTCTTCATATTATCCTCCTGAGGCGTGCTTGCGCATCGCCTGATTCTCCCGGATCGGATACTTGCATCCAATCAGATGACGATGGCCACCAAACCAGCAAAATTGCGGCGGTGACCCGGTATGACGGCAGTCGTCCGGGGTGAATGTCAAGCTTTGGCTACGATCGTAGCCACTCCCCCGAGTGACGATGTCCCGTCGTCTATAACTTAGCAATATGCATGCCATATGGCTGATCAAGGGCCTGATTACGAAACAATCAAACGATTACAGCAAGATAGAAAATTGCTGCACCCCTGAGCCGCCACACCTGGGAGCCGGCCATGGGTAGCAGGCTACACATGACTTGCAGTCTGCGGGTAGCCAGCTACCCGAAAACGTTAGAGCGTTTCATAGACCCTATTCAGTGCCCTCGAAAGAAATACCCAACCGCTTGATCTTGTCGTAGAGGCCTTTGCGGGAAATACCCAGCGCTTCATAAACAGGTTTGAGCCCACCCTCATGGCGTGAAAGTTCCGTTTCAATCGCCGCCTTTTCAAAAGCCGCAACCCGGCTGGCCAACGTTGGCGCCTGATCGCGCGTGCCCTCGGAGGCTGTATCGAAACCGTTCCACATGCCAAGCACAAAGCGTTCGGCATAATTGCGCAATTCCCGCACATTGCCCGGCCAGTCATGGTCAAGCAGCTGCGTTTCCAGATCATGGTCGATATCCGGTATTTCACGGCGGTAGCGGGCTCGTGCATCGCGCGCCAGATGGAAAAACAGCAACGGAATATCATCCTTGCGGTCGCGCAGCGGCGGGATGGCGAGGGTGATGACATTGAGCCGATAGTAAAGATCAGATCGGAAAGCGCCCTTGGCGCTTTCCTTTTCCAGATCGTATTTTGTTGCCGCAACGAAACGCACATCAAGCGGTATGACCTTGTTCGAACCCAGCCGTTCAACGGTTCGCTTTTCAATGGCGCGCAGCAATTTTGCCTGAAGATCAAGCGGCATGGACTCTATTTCATCCAGAAATACGGTGCCGCCATGTGCATGTTCCAGCTTGCCGATGCGCAATTTCTGGGCGCCGGTAAAGGCGCCCGATTCATGGCCGAACAATTCGGATTCGAATATCTCGGCAGGCAGGGCAGCGCAATTGATCGCAACAAAATTGCCCTTTGCCCGAGGACCATAATCATGCAGCGCACGGGCCACGACCTCCTTGCCCGAACCGGTTTCTCCGACGATGAGAACATCGGCATCCGTTTCGGCAACAGCCTTGATCTGCCCGCGCAATTTGATGATCCCAGCGGACCGGCCGACGAGCCGCTGGATCAGATCATGACGCTGGTCCAGCTCATTGCGCAACGTCCGGTTTTCCAGCACCAGCCGCCGTTTTTCCAGAGCCCGCTCGATCACTGTCGACAATCTGGACACGGGAAACGGCTTTTCGATGAAATCATAGGCACCGCCGCGCATCGCCTCCACGGCAATTTGCACATCCCCGTGCCCGGTGATCAGGATAACGGGATAGGTCGGATCGATGGCCAGCGCCTTTTTGAGCAACACCATGCCATCATCGCCCGGCATCCGGATATCCGTCACCACAACGCCGTAATCGTCGCGCCCCAGAGCTTCCAGCACGCTGTCGGCACGGCTATGGGCAATCACGTCCAGCCCTTCCAGTTCCAGAGCCTGCGCCAGGGCATGCCGCAAGTCGTCATCGTCATCAACAAGATGAATTGTTCCACTGATCAAGGCTGTTTACTCCGCTGCAATTTCCGTCACTGCGGCCGGGCGCAGCCTCACAATGAAACAGGCACCGCCGCTGGAGCTCTCCTCCAGCTCAAGGTGGCCTCCGAAATCACCCATAATACTGCTGGCAATGGACAGACCTATCCCGATACCCGCGCCAACATCCTTGGTGGTGAAAAACGGTTCAAAAATGGATTCGCGCTGGTCCGGCGGTATGCCCGGCCCATTGTCCTCGATGCGGACAATCACGCCTGCGGCCTCTTCGCGCGCCGAAATCACCACCCGGCCCTCGGTCTGTCCTGCAAGTGCATCAACCGCATTGTTGATCAGATTGACAAAGACCTGCGAAAGACGGATCTGCCCGCCGAAGACCAGAAGCGGCTCTTCTTTCATGTTCACGACAAGGCTGACACCCGCCTTGCGCGCCTGCGGCCTGACAAGCATCAGGGCCTCGTCGATAATCGGTGCGAGTGCCACCGCTTTGACTTCGGTGCCGGGTTTTCGTGAGAAGGACAACAGGCTGCGCGAAAGGCTCGCCATGCGATCGACAAGCCGGTTGATACGGGTCAGATTGTCCGAAACATGCCTCGTCCGGCCACTGTCCAGAAAGCGGACGGCATTTTCGGAATAGGTACGGATGGCTGCCAGAGGCTGGTTGAATTCGTGGCTGAGGGCAGCGGACATTTGCCCCAGGGTTGCCAATTTGGTTGCTTGAACCAATTCGGCCTGGGTTAATCGCAATTGTTCTTCGGCCTGCCATCTTTCGTCGATTTCCCTTGAAAGCGAGACGTTCGATTCACTCAGGGCCTTGGTGCGTTCGCGAACCAGTCGCTCCAGACGCAATGCTGCTGCCCGATCCTGACGCATGCGCAAGTGCTGCGTTTCACGCTGTTGAATAAAAATGAAAACGATCAGGGCGAACAGCAGGCCAACAAGCCCCGCAATGGCTGCGCCGGTCCACCAGGCCACGACCAATGATCTTTCGCTGGACAGGACATGCAGCTTCCAGTCAAGCAACGGCAAATCGCGCGTCAGGTCGGCGTGCAGGAATTTGCCGTCCACCAGCACCTGCGCCGACGAACCGGCTTTTGACATCAGCTCATCCAGTGGCTTCAACCGCCATTGCGGCTGATTTGTCAGGAATACCGTGCCGGCGTTGTCTGTGACAAATATCGGATTGGTCGAGAGTGACCAGGCAGCCTCAACCGTATCAAAATCAACATAGACGGCGATCACGCCGATCAGCCGGTTGTCGCTCCGAATGCCAAAAGCAAATGCATAGGCTCTTTGCTCGGACTCGAGAGAGATCGCCTGCCGGCCGAGCCGACCCTGCCGAACAGCTTCCAACAGTCTCTTGTGTTCTTCGCCCTGACCGGAAAACAATTCCCCTGCCGTGGCAAGCAGGCGCCCGTCGGGGTAAAGAAAGGCAACGTCCTTGGCGCCTGACATGCCGGCGATTTCAATGGCTTTTCTGCGCGCCGCATCCTTTTGATCCCCAGCGCCCGGTTGAAAAAGCGCTATGACCGATGCCTCGCGTGACAGAAGCGGTGGAAGCAGCCGGTATTTGTCAAGAATGCCGGACAGCGCCTCCGCCTGAACGGCCAGCGTCTCGGCGGCCTTGTTCTGTAATTGATCTTCAGCGCGTTGACGCCACCATTGTGCACTGGCAAGAATTGCAGCCACACTGACGACGCAGACCAGACACGCAACAATGAGACGTGTCCGGAGGAAATTTCTGCGTATGGATGCACCGCTGACCATCAGTGAATTCTATTCTCAATTGCCGCAGAATGCCACTTGCCAACCATGCCTTTCAAAGTTTCCCCGATAGCATGCGTTGACCAATGGCGACCGATTTAATCATTGCGAAAACCGGCTGACCGATCCCCAGCTTCAACGCATCAAATGCGTATCGGGTGATCCTTGCACGCAACATCTGCCCGCTGACCTGCAGCAGAATTTCGACAAAGGGACTGTCGTCCAGCGCCAGATCATGGATCGTGGCCGGCAGGATATTGCGCACGCTGACATCCTTGGGCATGGACAGGGAAAGGGCAACATCACGCGCCTTGACGCGCATGCGCAACCGATCGCCGACCGCCAGTCGCTCATTGACGATATAAAGCAGGCAGCCTTCCCCCAGCGCGATTTCACACAAACCGTAATCCGGCAGATATCGTGCCATGGTTCCCGTCAGCAAGGAACTGGCCTCATGGCGACCAAGCGCCGGACCAAATTCCAGCCGCGAGAACATCTCGACCGCATTGCCCGCACCCAGCACCCCCCCATCAGCCATCAGCACCAGCGTATCGGCAAGCCTGGCAACTTCATCGACTTCGTGACTGACGTAGACGATCGGCAGGCCGATCTCGTCACGCACCTCTTCCAGATAGGGCAGGATTTCGCGTTTACGCTGTTGATCCAGAGAGGCCAGCGGTTCGTCCATCAACAAGAGAGCCGGATCAGCCAATAACGCCCGCCCGATGGCCACCCGTTGCTTTTCGCCGCCAGACAGGGTTCGCGGATAACGCTCCAGCAGACCATCAATGCCAAGCATCTGGGTAATGCGTCCGATGTCCGTGGTTGCCGACCTCTTGCCCGCCCATCGACCATAGGTCAGGTTGCGCAGCACTGACATGTGCGGGAACAGCCTTGCTTCCTGGAAGACCATGCCGACGCGGCGGTCCGCAGGCGCAATGTCGATGCCTTTGGCGGCATCGAACAGCACCCGGCCCATCACTGCGATGCGTCCGGCATCAGGTCTGACCAGACCCGCAATCATCTTCAGGACCGTCGTCTTGCCCGCGCCTGATTGGCCAAACAGGGCGGTGAGCCCCGGCCCCGCTTTGAATTCGGCAGCAAGCGCAAACTGATCAAGCCGTGCTTCAACGGCAACATCGAGCCCTTGCCCCTGCATCTTGGCATCTTTCGCTTGGTCCGTCATTGGCGCGTCCACTTCCCCATACGCCTGCCGATCCATTCGGAAACCAGCACCGAGCCAATGGCCAGAAAGGCCGACACAGCGATCATCAGCATCACCATCCTGTCACCTGACGGACTTTGCAACAGGGAATAAATCGCCAGCGACAGGGTTTGAGTTTCCCCCGGTATGTTCGAGACAAAGGTAATGGTTGCTCCGAATTCACCCAGTGCCTTGGCAAAACCCAGAACCGCACCGGCCAGCACGCCCGGCAGCACGAGAGGCAAGGTGATCGTGACAAAACGGGTCAGCCGCTTGGCGCCGAGCGTTGATGCGGCTTCTTCCAGACCCCTGTCCAGCGCCTCGATGGACAGGCGCATCGGGCGCACCAGCAATGGAAAGGCCATGATTGCTGCCGCCAGTGCTGCGCCCGTCCAGTGAAAGGCAAACTGGATACCAAGGGCGTGAAACAGGCCGCCCAGATATCCATTGCGACCGAAGAGCACCAGCAGCATGTAACCGGTGACGACCGGCGGCATGACCAGCGGCAATGTGATCAACGCCTGAACGAGGCTTTTGCCGGCAAATTCATGACGGGCCAGAAGCCAGGCCACGATGAAGGCGATTGGTATCGAAAACACCATGGCCGTGGCCGCGATTTTCAGCGACAGAAAGATAATATCGATGACGTCGTTTCCCGTCATTGGCCCGTTGCCCCAACCCGGGTTTCAATCATCGGATGAAGGCCTGGTGAACCCGTAGCTGGCAAGCCCCCCGGCAGCTGCCGCCGCTTTGAAAAAATCGTAAAAGGCTTTTGCCTGCGGTCCCGCGGTGCGGGTAAGCGCGATAGGGTAGATGATGGGTTCATGCGTATCATCTGAAAACCTGTAGACGATTTCGAGGTTTTTTCCCATCCGGGCATCCGAACCATAGACGATCGCGTGGGAAACGTCGCCTCGGGCGGCCATGGCCAGAGCAACACGCACATTTTCTGCAAATGCCGCCTGCTGCATGACCTCGCGCCAAAGGCCCAGATGCTCCAGCGCCTGCCTGGCATAGATTCCAGCAGGCACATGGGCAGGATCACCCATGGCAAACCGCTCTGAACCCAGCCGATCTGCCAGTTCTGTGTCATTTGTTATTTTTTTTTGCGGGCCAGCTGCAACAACGACCAGTGTATTGCCTGCGACCGTGGAAACGCTCTGCGGATCGACAAGGTCGCGTTCCTCCAGATATCCCATCCAGGCGGGATTGGCAGAGATAAAAATATCCGCCGGTGCGCCTGCCTCGATCTGCCGGGCCAGCGTCCCCGAACCGGCGAATGAGACTGTCACGGCCTTGCCGGTCGTCTCCCGGTAGGAATGCACAATGGATTCAACCGCATCCTTCATGCTCGCAGCGGCAAAGACCAGAGTTCTTTCAGCGCCATGGGCCGTCGACAGGACTCCTGTCAGCGCCACGGGGAATGCTGTCATAAATGCAAGCAAGACGATTGCGCGAAGGCGGGCCATCTCATCAGGTGTCCAGTTGAAAACAACCCGACATTAGAGGCCTTGCCAACAGGTGTGAAGTTGTTTTCCCGCAAGACTGCGCGGAAGAACAAAGACCTGCCCAGAACGTGACAAAAGGGGCACTTGACAAAAGGGGCACTTGACCGACGGGGATACCCGAGCCGTCAGAAGCTATTTGGCGCTGGCGCCGGAAACGGTGGCCTCAATGTGATCGATCAGCGCATCGGGCAGACCAAGCCGCCCGGCCAGAAGATCCAGATAACCGCGCTCGGCCCTTAAATCAGGATCAATGGCCAGCCGCGATGCCGTATAGAGTTCAACCTTCTGCGCATCCGTTTGTGCGGTGGCAACAATGTCCTGCAGAGAGGTCGGGTTCAGCAACTCCTCATCAATGAAGGCCTTTGCGTCTTCAGCCATTCCAGCCACTGAAAGCCGGTCTGCAATGCGTGACCGCTCTTCCTCGTCCACATGGCCATCGCTGTTTGCGGCGGCGATCATGGCGCGCACCAGTGCCAGCGCAAAACTGTCGTCAACCTTTTCGATATCCATATCAAAACCGGCATCGACGGCCTCCGGGATGACCTTGACATCCAGCGGTTCAGGGCTGCTTTGGGGTGCTTTTCCGGCCTGATAGTTCTTGTAGGCCTGATATCCAAGTCCGGCAATCGCGGCCATGCCACCCAATTGCAGCGCTGATCCGGTGAGCGAACGACCCACACCGGTTCCAAGCAGAACAGCGGCGATCACACCGGTTGCAAGCGGGTTTTGCTTGGCAAGTCGTGTCGCCTGGCCGGCTTTGTCGCGCACGCTATCATCGGTTCCAGGGACTTTTGAACCCAGAAACTGGTCCAGGAGTGTCTTCGGATCAAACATTGGCTGAAAGGCTCCCACAGGATGAAATCATCTTCATCCCAGATAGGTGCGCCTTGCCGCTGTTTCAAACCCTGAAATGCGACATTTATCGCGGCATGACCTACTTGCCCAGGGCTGCAGCGGCGGCGGCAAGGGCTGTGATGGCGTCCCAGTCACCGGCTTCGACCAGGGCTTTCGGCGCAACCCAGGAGCCGCCAACACACACGACATTGGGCAAAGCCAGATAATCCAGCGCCAGTGCCGGGGTGATGCCACCGGTCGGACAAAACTGAATGCCGGCCAGCGGCGAGGACAGCGATTTCAGATAGGCAGCGCCACCGGCCTGTTCAGCCGGGAAAAACTTCATCACCGCATAGCCCTCTTCGCGAAGCGCCATGACTTCGCTGGGCGTCGCAGCGCCAGGCAGCAGCGGCACCGGCATACGCCGCGCAGCATCCAGGATTTCCAGCGTGGTGCCCGGGCTGACGATGAATTTGGAACCGGCCTTGACCGCTGCTTCGTAGTGCTTTGCGTTCAAAATGGTGCCGGCACCGACCTCGGCACCCTCCACTTCGTCGGCAACGGCTCTGATCGCCTCCAGAGCGGCATCGGTTCTCAGCGTTATCTCGATGGCCTTCAATCCACCCTTTACCAGCGCGCGCGCCAGAGGAACGGCCGATGCGGCGTTGTCGATAACCAGAACCGGCACAACCGGCTGGAGTTGCAGAATTGAAAGCAATTTGTCTGTTTTTTTACCCATGTCACACCATTTTGCCATAATTACTCTTGCCGATACCATTTGACGGCACTGCCTGTCCACATGACCGCAGCATACAGGCTGATAGAACAGTGCAAAGATTGCACCGGATGCTGTTTAGCGATATGGCGACAATCATGAGTAAAACAGATAAAACGACCGAGGCAATGAGCACAGATTTCCATGTCGCCGCCCTTTATCATTTCACCCCGCTGAACCGGTTCGCCGATCTGCGTGAGCCGATACAATCGGCCTGCGACAGGCATGGCGTCAAGGGAACCCTGCTGCTGGCCAGTGAGGGTATCAATGGCACCATTGCAGGTTTTCCCGGCGCGATTGCCGATGTCTTGCATTTCTTGCGGTCGATCCCCGAGTTTTCCAATCTGGAACACAAGGAGAGCCGGGCTCAGGCCATGCCCTTCAACCGTATGAAGGTTCGCCTCAAAAAGGAAATCGTGACCATGGGCGTTGAAGGCATTGATCCGCTTGAAAGTGTCGGAACCTATGTCGATCCACAGGACTGGAACGCACTCATTTCAGATCCCGATACGATCGTCATCGACACCCGCAATGATTATGAAACGGCCATCGGACAATTCAGGGGTGCCGTGGACCCGCATACAAAATCATTTCGCGAATTTCCCGACTGGGTGCGCAACAATGCGGGCCTGCACAACAAGCCCAAAATCGCCATGTATTGTACCGGTGGCATCCGCTGCGAGAAGGCAACGGCTTTCATGAAAGCCGAAGGCTTCGAGGATGTCTTTCACCTCAAGGGCGGAATTTTGAAATATCTTGAAAACGTCAGGCAGGAAGAAAGCCTTTGGGAAGGGGCCTGCTTTGTGTTTGACGAAAGGGTGTCGGTGACACACGGTCTGCAGGAGGGTGAGCACCAGCTTTGTCACGCCTGCCGCCAGCCCCTGACGCCGCAGGAGATGGAAAGCCCGAATTATGAGAAGGGTGTATCCTGCCCCTATTGTCACGAGGAACGAAGCCCTGAAGATCGCGCCCGCTATCGCGAACGGCAAAAACAGATTGCCCTGGCAAAATCCCGTGGTGAGAAGCACTTGGGGAGCTAAAGTATTGATGGCTGCAGCGCCTTGAGGCACTGCAGCCATGATCTTAAGCAACAGCTGATCAATTGTTGAAACCGACCTTGTCGACGAGCAGCGAGGCTGCCTTGCGGTTCTTGGCGATGTCCTCAAGCGGGATCGTGTCCGGCTTGATCTCGCCGAAGGAGTTGACGATATCCGAGGCTTTTGAATTCGGATCAACCGGATATTCAAACACCTGCTCTGCGTAGATTTCCTGACCCTTGGGGCTGGCCAGAAATTCCATCAATTTGATAGCCGCATCCTTGTTGGGTGCATATTTGGCCAGCGCCATGCCCGAAATATTGACATGCGTGCCGCGATCGGCGGCATTGGGGAACAGAACCTTGATCGAATTTGCCCAGTCTTTCTGCTCCGGCTCCTTCTCATTGGTCATCATCAGACCAACATAATAGGTATTGCCGATGCCCAGGTCACATTCGCCGGAAAAGACACCCTTTGCCTGGGCCCGATCATTGCCGCCTGGCTTGCGCGCCAGATTATCTTTGACACCCGACAGCCATTCTTCGGCCTTTTCGTCTCCCAGATGAGCAATCATCGAGGCAATCAGGGCGATATTATAGGCATGCTGACCGCTGCGAATACAGATTTTGCCCTTCCACTTGGGATCGGCGAGCTCTTCATAGGTGATCGCATCCTGCGCAACGCGGTCTTTGGATGCATAGACCACACGACCGCGGGTCGTCAGGCCGTACCAATGGCCTTCTGAGTCACGGAAATTCTCAGGGATCGTCGCATTGATGTCCGCATCATCCACCGGTTGCGTAACCCCCTCGTCCTTGGCGCCGCTCAGACGACCAATATCCGTCGTCAGGATCAGGTCAGCCGGCGAGTTCTCACCTTCCGCTTTCAGCCGCTCGACAAGACCCTCGTTCAAATAGAGAACATTTGTCTTAATACCCGTCTCTTCACTGAAGGCATCCAGAAGCGGGGCGATGAGATCGGGTTGGCGATAGGAATAGATATTGACCTCATCGGCAAAAGCCGATGTTCCAACAGTGGCCAAAAACAAAGCAGCCATACCGGCGCTGGAGAATGATTTCATATGCATTTGAATTCCTTCGTGCGAACACTTATGTTTAACATGACACGGATACTCCTATTTAAGTACCCCAGACAATAAAAGATGACAAGTATCTTCAATTTAAATCCACAATGCTGGAGCGATTTACGACCAAACATCCCTCCACTGTGAAATAATTCGCTGAAAGGAGCGCATTTTCAACAGGATATGCACCGCCGGAAATCCACAACGTAAAACTTGACCAAAATAATCGAATTTAATAGAATGATTCTAAATTAGGGGGCCATCCCGCTCCGACAGAGGTACAACCAGCATGCGCGTGACCAAACAAACCAATTATGCAATCCGAATGCTGATGTATTGCGCAGCCAATCCCGGTGATTTGAGCCGCATACCGCAAATTGCCAAAGCCTATGGCGTTTCAGAGCTTTTTCTTTTCAAGATTCTCAAACCGCTTGTCAAAGCCGGGATCGTCGAGACAGTGCGAGGCCGTAATGGCGGCATCAAACTTGGCCGCCCCGCCGAGGATATCAGCCTGTTTGATGTCATTCGCGTTACCGAAGACAGCCTCGCCATGGCGGAATGTTTTGAAAATGATGCCGCAGATTGCCCGCTGGTCAGCAGTTGCGCACTGAATTCGGCATGGCGCGAAGCGCTCAATGCATTCCTGAGCGTTCTTGCAACCCATACGATTGCAGATCTGTCCGCATCGCGCTTTGACATTGGCAGCCGGTTGGGCCTGCCCCAGATGCATGAAGCAACCACCAGCAACTGAGCACATCAGACAGATAGCGGTCGTGAGATAGAGGCAGTAGCAATTACACTTTGTGCGAATTGTCTGCCGGCGTGTAGCCGGGAAGCCGTTCCATGCAACCCTGGCGAATTTCGCGCAATTCCTTCAAGGTGTCGCGGATCAGTTCCTGCTTCATTTCAAGTTCCGCGATCGCTTTCGTTGTTTCCCTGACAACATAGTCCATCTGTTCTGCGCGTCCTTCCCCCTGCTCCCCATACAGATCCAGAAAATGGCTGATCTGCACCAGGCTGGAACCGATGGTTTTGGCACGCAGAATGAGCGCCAGACGGGCGCGATCACGCCGTGTATAGACGCGGGACCCATTCACCCGGGCCGGGTGAATGAGATTTTTGTTTTCGTAAAAACGTATTGTGCGTGTGGTTATGCCGAATTCCTCGGCCAGATCGGCAATACCAAAAAGCTCACGGCCTTCCGGGCCGTTGTCTTTTGATGCCGTGGATCCAGCCGGGTCTTCACCCATGTGATCACGCATTCCAGCGTCTTTACGAAGGCTTGCCACTGTTCACAGCACCTGACCGAGTTTCATGGCGACACCCATGTCACCCTCAACCTTCAGCTTGCCCTGCATGAAAGCACCCGTCGGGTCGAGTTCCCCGGCGACGATCGATTCCAGATCTTCCAGACTGACACCAATCGTGCAATCGGCTTCCTTGTCCACTGTGCTGACGGTCTGGTTGTCAATCACCAGCACGCCGTCATCACCGCAGTCAAATTTGACGACCTTGTCAAAAGAACCCGCAGCAACACGTTCTTTCATCGATTCCGCAATTTCAGCAACACTCATGTCCATACTCCTTGGCTTCATTCAGATTATCCATCCGATATACGCATCGGTGAACCGGATCGCAACGTCTTTTCGCATAGATGAATCAATTGACCTATACGTCAAACAGTGAAATCATCCGTAATCGAGCCGTCAGATACCCTGATTGCAACGATATACGCCAGTAGAATCGGCCAACACACAATGGGACGGGAGGTCCGGATGCACCTGAGCGATGAGCACCATCAATTGCGCAATACGCTGACAAAATTCATCGAAACCGAGATCAACCCCCATGTCGATGAATGGGAAAAGGCCGAACAATTTCCAGCCCATGAGGTTTTCGGAAAATTGGGAGCTCTCGGGTTGCTCGGCGTCAAATATGATCCGGACTACGGCGGGCTGGGCCTGGATTTTTCCTATTCCATGGTCATGGCCGAAGCGCTGGGCGCCATCAATTGCGGCGGCGTCCCCATGGCAATTGGTGTCCAGACGGACATGTGCACGCCAGCGCTCAACCGCTTTGGCACCCCCGAACTGAAGGCAGAATGGCTGGCGCCATCCATTGCCGGCGAACTGGTGGGATGCATCGGTGTTTCCGAGGCCGGTGGCGGTTCCGATGTCGCAGCAATCAAGACTCAGGCCAGGGTTGACGGCGATGACTATGTCATCAACGGCTCCAAGATGTGGATCACCAATGGACTGCAGGCAGACTGGTGCTGCCTGCTGGCCAATACGGGCGAAGGCAAGGCGCACAAGAACAAGTCGCTGATCATTGTTCCTCTGGATTCCAAAGGCGTCGAGCGTCAGAAAATCAACAAGATGGGCATGCACTCCTCCGACACCGCACAGTTGTTTTTTGACGATGTTCGCGTACCCCGCCGTTATCTCGTCGGCCAGGAAGGCCATGGTTTTACCATGCAGATGCTGCAGTTTCAGGAGGAGCGCCTCTGGGTGGCAGCCTCAAGCCTGCTGTCGCTCGACCGGCTGATCGATCAGACAATCGACTACACACGACAACGCCAGGCCTTCGGATGCTCCATTCTGGACAATCAGGCCGTGCACTTCCGCCTGTCGGAACTGCGCACCGAGGTCGAAGCGCTGCGCGCACTCACCTGGCGCGCCATTGAAGATTATGTCGGTGGCAAGGACGCAACGCGACTGGCGTCCATGGCAAAACTGAAAAGCGGCAGGCTCTATCGCGAAGTGGCTGATTCCTGCCTGCAATATTGGGGCGGCATGGGCTTTACAGCCGAAAACCTGGTCAGCCGCGCCTATCGGGACGGACGATTGGGCTCCATTGGCGGTGGTGCCGACGAAGTCATGCTCAACATTATCTGCAAACTCGAAGGAACGTTCCCGGCGTCCTGAGTCAGGGGTTCTTCAGATAGCCGTCAATCATTTTGACGAGCTCATTGAACAGCACTTCGGGGTCCTCGTTTTCATCAGTCTGCATGAGATCAAAGATGGTGGTGATGGCCTCTACAACAATACGGCCGCGTATGCTCTGGTCACCTTCGTAATCGGGTTCAATTCGTTCCAGCATGGGTACAAATTGCCTGGCCGCAGCTTGCACCGTCTTTTGATTGAGATCCCATAAAGTTGGCGAGGCATGCAATGCCTTGCGCAGGGCTGCGGAGCCTCGCTGGTTCATTCGGTTTTTGGCCAGATCACCGAGTGATTCAACGAAAATATCAACCCAATGCCGTTTGTCCGCAACCATCTTGCGATAATATTCGATCTGGCTTTCGTATAGGACGCCAAACTGCCGCTCATAGAGTTCAGCCAACACCTGGTGCTTGTTTGGAAAATAGCTGTATACTGCAGCAACATTGATACCGGCCTTGTCAGCGATCTTCTGCATTGTCAGCCCGACAAAACCGCCTTCCTCGAGAAGGTCGATCGTCGCCTCCATAATCAAGCGTACGGTTTCTTTGGAACGCTCCTGTTTTGGCGATCGACGTCCGGGCACTGCCAGAGGATCAACATTTTTTTTCTGCTTGCCCGTCATGCGTTCAGGTCCATTTCCCTTGCGTATTCCGCTCCCGGTCGTCGATCTGGAGATACCAGACCCTTGACTTGGGGCGGACCATTCCGCTGCCATCCATGACCCGGCAGAAGACACCATGTTTTGATCAGATCAAAACTCAACCGCTTTTCAAATAATTGCGAACCAGCTTGACCAATTCTTCAAGCATTTTGCTGGCATCGATGTCTTTTTCGGTCTGTGACAGTTGCAGAACAGACAAAATGACCGCCGCAAGCGTTTTGGCGCGGGCACGGTTGCGTTGCGAATGGCCGGGATTCACGCGATCCAAAAGACCTGCCATCCGCTGCTCTGCCACTTCATTGTTCTTTCGTTGAAGTTCCAAAAGGCTTGGCGAGGCGTACATCGCGCGATTGAGTGCTGCATAACCACGCTGTTCCTCCAGCAATTTCGCCAGACCGCGCAGAGAGTCGGCATAGGCATCTGCCCATTGCGCACCACACTGGATGATCCGTTCATATTCCTTATCTCGAATAGCCCGCCGTTCCTCAACGAGACGGTTATTCAACTCCCCGACCACCTGGTGCTTGTTGGGAAAATAACTGTAGACTGCTGCCACATTGATTCCGGCCGCCTTGGCAATCTTCTGCATTGTCAGGCCGACGAAACCCTCCGTCTCGATCACATCGATTGTCGCCTCCATGATGAGGCGCACGGTCTCTTTCGAGCGGCTCTGTCTGGGTGAGCGGCGCCCAGGCGCCAACAACGGGTCGGTTTGTTTTTCTTGATTGCTTGCCATCTAGTCACACCCAATGAAGCTGATGCATATTAGCAGGGCCGAATATGCGATGGCAACGGACAAAATGGATTGATCGTTTGGACAAGGGTCACGCAATTGGCTGGCTTCATCGGCAACCAGGCCATTGTTCAAGCCGCCCGCAAAGCCAAAGGTCATTCTCGTCAAGACACGATCCTCCCATAGGCTCAACATAGAACTTCGCGCAATTCATTCAACCGGGCATCGCTCAAGCAGACCAAGGCAAATTCGCTTCGATCTGCAAAAGACACCGCAAAAGGCAAAGGAAAAGCGGGCCAACCAAAGCCAGTTTTATCACGGTTGCTCAAGGGGCATACTTGTTGATAGTCTCACTTTCGAGGAATTCTAAATCCAGGCTGGCAGGCGCAGCTCACACCATGTGAGAAACCGGCTGCTATGGAGATGCAAAACAACGGCAGAGCCCGGACGGCACGGACAGTGAACCCTCCAGAAAAGACAGGGAAAATTTCGCCGGCAAAGGACCGGTATCATTGGCAGGTTTGAAACGGGAAGACTGAAGTTCAACAATGGCAGCCGTATTCTATTCGCCTTTTCTCGTCAGCGCATCGGTGCTCGTCGCCATCATGGCGGCCTTTACCTGCCTGCGACTGACCAACGGATTGCGCAAGCTGCCGGTCTCGCGCCGCAAGGTGCGCATCGCGCAAGCATCTCTGGCGCTCGGCGGTGGCATCTGGTCCATGCATTTCATTGGAATGCTCGCCGTCAAATTGCCCTTTGTCGTCACCTACAGCCCCTTGCTCACGCTCAGCTCTGCCCTGATCGCAATTCTGATTACCGGCATTGGCCTGTTGCTGCTGCATTTCGGCCAACGCACGAATTTGCGGATACTGATCTCCGGATCTTTCATGGGCGTCGGCATTGCGTCCATGCACTATACCGGAATGGCTGCCATATCGGCCAATTGCATTGTCAGCTACAGGCCCATGGGCATTGTGCTGGCAATCGCCATATCAATCGCCGCATCAACCTTTGCCATGTGGCTGGCCTATTCCAGCCGGTCGCTGGTGCGCACCGCAATCGGCGCCGTGGTTCTCGGCCTTTCCATATCGGCCATGCACTATGTTGCCATGTTCAATACGGATTTTCTGCAGGATTCCACATTTGTCGCCAGCCCGGTTCCGGCCCTTGACCCGCAGATATTGGCCATCTCTGTCAGCCTCAGCGCCTTTGTGATCTGTGGCCTGTTTCTGCTGCTTGCAGTGCCCATGGAAGAAACCGCTGTGGCATCACAGGCCCTAATGGCGGATGCACCTGAGATCACAGAGCCCGTCACCATGCAGCCGCCAACGCCCAAAGCGCCCGGTCTGGCGCTCAGCCGGGCGAGCAACCAGGCTCCCCCTGCCAAGGACGCCATTCCCTATGAGAAAGAGGGCACAGTCCGCTTCATGAACACCGATCGCATTCTGGCCATCGAAAGCGATGGCCATTACACCAAGATCCGCACCGGCGAGGATGCGCTTTTCTGCCCCTGGTCCATGTCGAAGGTGGAAAACAGCCAGCTTGCCAACCGTTTCCTGAAAACCCATCGCCGTTTTCTGGTCAATCCCGCCCATATCAACGGATTGAAGAAAGTCGGTGACCAGCTCTATTGTTATCTCGGCAAGGCATCCGAACTGGAAGTTCCGGTCAGCCGTTCACGCGCCAAAGACCTGCGCAATCTGCTGGGAATTTGAGACCCATTGCGGATCTGGTGGCGGTTTGCCGTGTCTGAGACACCGAAAAACCGAAAGATTGCGCTTTTTCATGCGCCTGCCATTCGTGCAAAATACGGACCGTCCGTGCAAAAAACCGGACTTTGGTGAACCGTGGTTTTTCTTTCACGGTAACAACAGCGCACACTTGCCTCCAACCGCGATCAGGTCTGGGAGGAACTTCATGATACCGGGTTCATTTGACTACCATCGGCCATCAACAATTGATGAGGCCATTGGTCTGCTGGCAAGCCATGTCGGCGACGCCCTCATACTCGCAGGCGGCCACAGCCTGATACCGATGATGAAACTGCGCATGGCAACGCCGGAACATCTCATCGATATCCAGGACATCTACGACCTGTCCGCCATATCCATCGGCGCAAATCAAATCGACATCGGTGCCACCGTCACCCAGGCGCAATTGATCCATTCCGAGGAACTGGCTGACTGCTGCCCGATCCTGCGTGAAACATCCCTGCAGATTGCCGATCCGCAAATTCGCAATCTCGGCACGATTGGCGGCAATGTCGCCAATGGCGACCCGGGCAATGACATGCCGGCGATCATGCAATTGCTGGACGCCGACTATGTGCTTCAGGGGCCTGACGGAACCCGTACGGTCAAGGCCCGCGCCTATTATGAGGCTGCCTATTTTACCGCCCGCAGTGAAAACGAAATATTGACGTCCATTCGTTTTGTCAAACCGGCAGCCGGACATGGCTCCAGCTACCACAAGCAGAAGCGCAAGATCGGTGACTACGCCACGGCGGCGGCTGCTGTCATGCTGGAGGTTTCGAACGGCTCCTGCACCAGTGCATCCATCGCAATGACCAATCTGGCCGACACACCGCTCTGGGCTGAAGCCGCCACCAATGCATTGATCGGCAGCGCTCTGGATGCGGACGCCATCGCGGCGGCTGTTGCGGCTGCGCGCGCCATTACCAATCCCGCATCGGACGGACGCGGACCGGCGGAATATCGCACCCATCTGGCCGGCATCATGGTCAAACGGGCGATCGAGACCGCCCATGCACGCGCCGGCTAGGTCCAGCACATTAATGCTCAGAGCCATCCGTGTTCCTATATTTCGGAGAATTCCATGTCCAAGACACATGTTAAAATGACCATCAACGGCGATGAAGTGGAGGCCCTGGCCGAACCGCGCACGCTGCTCATTCATTTCCTGCGCGAGGAACTTGGTCTGACCGGTCCGCATATCGGCTGCGATACCAGCCATTGCGGTGCCTGCACGATCGATCTTGACGGTAAGTCGGTCAAATCCTGCACGATCTTTGTCGGCCAGGCGCAGAATGCCGAAATCACCACCATCGAAGGCATCGCCCATCCGGACGGGACATTGCACGCGCTGCAGGAGGCCTTCCGTCAGCATCATGGATTGCAATGCGGCTTCTGTACGCCGGGCATGATCACGCGGGCCTACCGGTTGCTGCAGGAAAACCCCAATCCCACCGAGGAAGAGATTCGCTACGGCATCAGTGGAAACCTGTGCCGCTGCACCGGCTACCAGAATATCGTCAAGGCCATCCAGGTCGCAGCCGAAGAACTTTCGGTCAAGGAGGCAGCACAATGAATGTTCAATCCCCACCCACCGACAAGCAACGCATCGAAAAATTGCAGGGCCTGGGTTCATCCCGCAAACGGGTAGAAGACGCCCGCTTCACCCAGGGCAAAGGCAATTATGTCGACGATATCAAACTGCCCGGCATGCTGTTTGGCGATTTCGTGCGCTCGCCCTATGGCCATGCGCGCATCAAATCCATCAACAAGGATGCCGCGCTGGCAATGCCGGGTGTCGTCGCGGTGCTGACCGCCGAGGACCTCAAACCCCTGAACCTGCATTACATGCCAACGCTGGCAGGCGATGTTCAGGCCGTTCTGGCGGATGAAAAAGTGCTTTTCCAGGCGCAGGAAGTGGCCTTTGTGGTTGCCAAGGACCGCTATATTGCCGCGGATGCCTGCGAGTTGGTCGAAGTCGAATATGAAGAGCTTCCCGCACTGGTGGATGCCTTCAAGGCCATGGACGCCGATGCGCCGCTGCTGCGCGAAGACATCAAGGACAAGATGGAAGGCGCCCATGGCACGCGCGCCCATTACAATCACATTTTCCATTGGGACTGCGGTGATGAGGAGGGCGCCAACAAGGCGCTGGCCGATGCCGATGTCACGGTTGAGGAAATGATCACCTACCAGCGTGTGCACCCCTGCCCGCTGGAAACCTGCGGCTGCGTTGCCTCGATGGACAAGATCAATGGCAAGCTGACCCTTTGGGGCACGTTCCAGGCACCCCACGCAGTGCGCACCGTGGCCTCGTTGATCACCAATATTCCGGAACACAAGATCCGCGTCGTTTCACCCGATATCGGTGGTGGCTTTGGCAACAAGGTGGGTGTCTATCCGGGCTATATCTGCTCGGCTGTTGCCTCCATTGTCACCGGCGTTCCGATCAAATGGGTCGAAGACCGCATGGAAAATCTTTCCGCGACGGCCTTTGCCCGCGACTATCACATGACCGGCAAACTGGCGGCAACAAAGGATGGCGTGATCACCGGGCTGCATTGCCACGTTCTGGCAGACCACGGGGCATTTGACGCCTGCGCCGACCCGACCAAATTTCCCGCTGGCTTTTTCAACATTTGCACCGGCTCCTACGATATTCCGGTTGCCTATTGCGGTGTCGATGGCGTCTACACCAACAAGGCTCCGGGCGGTGTCGCCTATCGCTGTTCCTTCCGGGTCACGGAAGCCGCCTACATGATCGAGCGGATGATCGATATTCTGGCCCGCAAACTCGACATGGATCCGGCTGAACTGCGGATGAAAAACTTCATCAAAAAGGAACAGTTTCCCTATACCTCCGCCCTGGGCTGGGAATATGACAGCGGCGACTATCACACCGCACTCGAAAAGGGCATGGAGAGTGTTGCCTACAAGGCCCTGCGCGCAGAACAGGTGGACAACCGCGCCGCCTTTGAACGCGGCGAGACCCGCAAGCTGATGGGCATCGGCGTTGCCTTTTTCACCGAGATCGTCGGGGCAGGCCCCGTCAAGAACTGCGATATTCTCGGCCTTGGCATGTTTGACAGCTGCGAGATCCGCATCCACCCGACCGGTTCGGCTATTGCCCGGCTCGGCACCATCAGCCAGGGTCAGGGACATGCCACGACCTTCGCCCAGATTCTGGCCACTGAAATCGGCATTCCCGCCGAGGACATCACGCTGGAAGAAGGCGACACGGACACGGCGCCCTACGGTCTTGGCACCTACGGCTCACGGTCCACCCCGGTTGCCGGCGCCGCCACGGCCATGGCAGGCCGCAAGATCCGCGCCAAGGCACAGATGATCGCCGCCTATCTTCTGGAAGTCCATGAGGGCGATCTGGAATGGGACATTGACCGCTTTCAGGTCAAGGGCAATCCGGAGGCCCACAAGACCATGAAGGAAATTGCCTTCGCCTCCTACAATCAGGCCATTCCCGGGCTGGAACCCGGTCTTGAAGCGGTCTCCTATTATGACCCGCCAAACATGACCTATCCGTTTGGCGCCTATATCTGTGTCGTCGACATCGACGTCGACACCGGCGTGACCGACATCCGCAGTTTCTACGCGCTGGATGATTGCGGCACACGCATCAATCCGATGATCATCGAGGGCCAGGTGCATGGCGGATTGACCGAGGCGCTGGCGATCGCCATGGGGCAGGAGATTTCCTATGATGAAATCGGCAACATCAAAGGCGGCAGCCTGATGGATTTCTACCTGCCGACAGCCGTTGAAACCCCCATGTGGACGACTGACTTTACCACCACGCCAAGTCCGCACCATCCCATCGGCGCCAAGGGTGTCGGCGAAAGCCCCAATGTCGGTGGTGTCCCGGCCTTTTCAAATGCCGTTCATGATGCCTTTGCCCACAAGGGCCTGACCCATACGCAAATGCCGCATGATCATTGGCGGGTCTGGAAAACGGCACAGAAACTCGGCCTGACCGACTAGATCCCTCTCCGCGTCGCCGCCGATTTTCCGGCGGCGCGGACCCTCTTGTCTTCATACGCGTGAGCCGTTCATGAGTGTCATAAACGATATCGGGCCAAAACTTGCTGCTGTCGGCTATATAGCCGACGAACCCTTGAGCGTTGCCCTGCAATTGACGGTGGATCTGGCGCGTCCATTGTTGCTGGAAGGCGAAGCCGGTGTCGGCAAGACCGAAACGGCCAAAGCTCTGGCAAAGGTGCTGGATACCAGACTGATCCGGCTGCAATGTTATGAAGGCCTGGACGCCACATCGACGATCTATGAATGGAATTATCAGAAACAGCTTCTGGCCATCCGTGCGCGCGAACACGACCGGCTTTCCTCCTCGGCAATCGAGAAGCAGATCTTCTCGGAAGACTTTCTGTTGCGGCGACCGCTGCTGGAAGCCATCAGTCAGGAAAAAAGCCCGGTTCTGCTGATCGACGAGATTGACCGGGCGGATGAGGAATTCGAGGCCTACCTGCTGGAACTCCTGTCGGATTTTCAGGTCACCATACCGGAGCTCGGCACCATCGAGGCAACCAGCCGGCCCTATGTCATCCTGACGTCAAACGGCACCCGCGAATTGTCGGATGCATTGCGTCGGCGATGTCTCTACAGCTATGTCGAATTTCCCGATCACCAGCGAGAATACGACATTGTGCGCGCCCGGTTGCCGGATCTTGAAGCAAATCTTGCCAGCGAAATCGTCGGCTTTGTCCAGAACCTGAGAAAAGAGGACCTGGAGAAGAAGCCCGGCATTGCCGAGACCCTGGACTGGGCGGCAGCTCTGGTCGGCATGGAGGTACATTCCCTGCTGGATGATCCCGACAAGGTGACATCGAGCATGATCTGCCTTTTGAAGACAGAATCGGACCTCAAGTCCGCGCCGAGGGAACTTGTGTCACGGCTGGCCGGAAAGGCCGCCTGATGACGCCATCGCAGACCAGCGCGCCCCCGGCCCTCCTGAGCGAACGGATCATTGATTTTACCAATCACATGCGCGCCAATGGTTTTACCATGGGGCCACAGGAATGCATCACGATCGCGCACCATCTGTCATCCAAACCGTTGCCGACGATGCAACGTGTGCGGCTCGAGCTGAAAACCCTGCTGGCCGGAGACAGGCAGGAATGGTTGCGCTTTGATGATCTCTTCGAGGCCTATTGGATAAAATCCGGCCGCACCAGGGCATCTCTGCAGCAAAAGTCGTCGCCCCACATCACAAGGCCCAAGCGTCCAGCCCCCCTGTGGCAACAGCATCTCAGCGACAATCGGCCTGAAGGAGATGGCAAGACCCCGCAGATTGAAGTTGAAACCGGTGAGCAGCCCGCCGGCGAGGCTAGCGGCAGGCTGATCGCTGCAAAACATTCGGTCAACCGCAAAACCGATCTGAAAAACATCGTCGACCCCGAAGAGATAAGGGCTGCAGAAGCGCTGGCCCTGCAATTGGCCCGGGCCATGCGATACCGTCTGTCGCGCCGCTATAAAACCGCGAAAAAAGGCAACCGCCTGGACCTGCGCAAAACCATCCGCTCGGCGCTGCCGCGTGGCGGCGAGCCGATCGAATTGTTTCGCCGCTCAACCCGCCCCAGACCGGTTCATATCATTGTCTTTCTGGACGTATCGGGTTCCATGAAACATTACAGCCGTTTCTTCCTGCAATTCGTCAAAGGCCTGGTTTGCGCCTGGCTGCATTCTGATGCCTTCGTCTTCCACACAAGGCTCGTTCATGTCACCGACGCCGTGCGGGATCGCAATTCGGCCCGCGCGATGACCCGTCTGGCACTGATGGCCGAGGGTTTTGGCGGCGGTACGAAACTTGGAGAATGCCTCGGCCAATTCAACCGGCACTATGCCCGCAAAATGGCCAATTCACGCTCCGTCGCCATCGTCCTGAGCGATGGATACGATACCGGCGCACCGGAAAAACTGGAGGCCGAACTGGCGCGCATGAAGAAGCACGTCAGAAAACTCATCTGGCTCAATCCGCTTCTGGGCTGGAAGAATTATGCACCGATCACCGCTGCCATGCTGGCCGCGCGGCCGCACATCGACTATTTTGCCGCAGCCAATACCCTTGAAAGCCTTGCAGCCCTTGAGCCGCAATTGGCGCAATTGTGAGGGAATGATATGAAACTCTCTGAAAGCACCCTGGATCTGATCGAACAATTGCGCGGCAGCGGCCAAAGCTTCTGCATCGCAACCATCGTGCGCACCAAACATGCAACCTCGGCCAAACCGGGCGCCAAGGGCGTGGTCACCGAAGACGGTGTATTGCACGGCTTTCTGGGCGGTGGATGCGTAACCGGGGCGATCCGGAAGGAAGGCCTCAAGGCGCTGCAGACACAGGAACCGGGAATGATCCGCATCAAACCGAAGGATGAGGTCGTGGCCCCGGTCGATACCGATGGAACCACCTTGCATAAATCATCCTGCCCCAGCGGCGGCACGGTAGAGGTTTTTCTCGAACCGATGAAAGCCACCCGCCGCCTGATTGTTCTGGGCTCTTCGCCCATCGCCCGCACCCTTGTCGCGATCGCCCGGACGATCGGCTATCGCACCATCGTCGGTGTGTCCGACGCAAATATCCAGGATATGGAAGCCGCCGACGAGGTCTGTCCGGACTTTGCCACCGCAGCCAGTCAGGCAGGCCCCAATGATGCGCTGGTTCTTTCAACCCAGGGTCAGCGCGACCGTGAGGCCCTGCGTGCAGCGCTCGCGTCAAGCGCCGGCTATATCGGCATGGTCGCAAGCCGTCATAAATTCCAGACGCTCATACAGGACCTTGCCCATGATCCGCAGTTGCGCGCGCGCATTGCGGATATTCACGCTCCCGCCGGTCTCGATATCAAGGCCGTGGAACCCGAGGAAATCGCCCTTTCCATCATCAGCCAGATTGTCGCCCTGCGCCGCAGCAGACAAATTGAAGACGCAGCGGGAAACAGCGTTGAACGGGCGGTTGAGAGCACCGGCTAAGCCACCCCCCAAGCCACACCTCAAGCCTGAATATGGCAATCTGGCAGGCACGATGCACCGAAGGCGTGTATCGCGGCATGACAAAACATTGGACCCGCGAAACAAGAAACGCTAGCAAGGGTGGAACATCACCAATTCGGGATAGAGACAATGCTTGAGAACCTGAAGCCAGCCCCGCCAGACAAAATTCTTGCTCTGATGGCGCAATATCGTGAAGACCCGCGCGAAAACAAGCTGGATCTGGGCGTCGGCGTCTACAAGGACGAGAAGGGCGACACCCCGATCATGCGCGCCATTCGGGTGGCTGAAAAACGCCTTCATGAAGAGCAGACGACAAAGTCCTATGTCAGCGTGCAGGGCGACAAGGAATTCTGCCAGGCGATGGGTGAAATTGTCCTGGGTGACGCGGTCCCGTCTGATCGGCTGCGCGTGTGCCAGACCGCTGGAGGCTCCGGAGCGCTTTCCGTCATCGCACTCATGCTCAACCGGGCGCGCGTCGGCGCCACCATCTGGTTGTCCGACCCGACCTGGCCCAATCACCTGCCACTTTTGTCCGGGGCCGGCCTCAAGCCACAATCCTACCCCTATTACGACTCCGAAACCGGCCAGATCAGATTCGAAGCCATGCTGGGGTCACTGCGCACCGCCATGGCTGGCGATATCCTGCTGTTGCACGGGTGCTGTCACAACCCGACCGGCGCTGACCTGAACCTGGATCAATGGCAGATCATTGCAGATCTGTGCAAGGAAAGGGGCCTGCTGCCCTTTATCGATTTCGCCTATCTGGGTTTCGGCGACGGCCTCGAACAAGACGCGGCCGGCCTGCGCCTTCTGGCAAGCCAGGTTCCCGAAGTATTGATTGCGGCCAGCTGCTCCAAGAATTTCGCCGTCTACCGGGACCGCGTCGGCGCTGCCCTTTTGGTTGCTGCCAATGCCAGCGAGGCAGATATTGGTTTGAGCCAAATGCTCTCCGTGACACGCGGCGTCTATTCCATGCCGCCGGACCATGGCGCAGCCCTTGTGCGCATGGTCCTGACCGATCCGCAATTGCGCGCCGACTGGATGGCAGAGCTCGAGGGGATGCGCCAGCGCATGGAATCGCTTCGTCGCGATTTTGCAGATGCCCTGCGTCGTGCCTCCAACAGTTCCCGTTTCGATTTCATCGCCAATCAAAAAGGCATGTTTTCACGCCTTGGCCTGTCGAGCGAGCAAATTGACACGTTGCGCGAGGAACACGGCATTTATATCGTTGGCGACAGCCGCATCAATATAGCCGGTCTGCCCGGTGACAAACTTGACGAACTGGCGCGCGCCATCGTGGCAACATCCACCTGACTGTTTGAAACCAATGCAGAGCGCGAAGCAATCTGCGCCCTGCATTGCTCGATATACCCCTCAGCAAACGCTTGTGATGTTCCTGATTTCGCTGCGCCCGGCCATGGCGGGCTGATAACCCCTGTCCCGCGGCGCCGCTGATGCGCCTGCGGCAAACCCTTATGGGCAGCGGTGGCGCAGCGCCACCAAACCCTGCGCATGAAGCGCAGGGCCGAGGTTTTGTGGTGCAAATACCTCTTCCGGAAAAACCGGCCCCCTGTCTTATATCAGACACTGACCCGCGTCACGGCAATCCAATTGTTATGCTGCAACGCGCACAATATGCCTATATTTTGTGCATATATTTCACCTGCACATTCCTTGCCCGCGCAAAACACGGCCATCGTGCCCAATTCTGCGCCAGCAAAAAGCCCCCCTATTTTCATTATTTATCAGGCAGTTAAAACTTATCAATCGTCGATGAGAGCAATTGGCACGATTCCTGCTGTTGGTAAGACGGTGCAAATACCTCTTACGGAGAACAAAATGACAATATTGAAAAACACAGCCAGATCCATCGGCTTTGCGGCGCTCGTCGCTGGCATGATGACGACGACGTTGGCAAACGCTGCTGATACAATCAAAGTCGGTATCCTCCATTCGCTTTCGGGAACGATGGCCATTTCAGAAACAACACTGAAAGACGCCATGTTGATGCTCATTGAAGAGCAGAACAAAAAGGGCGGACTGCTGGGCCAGCAACTGGAAGCCGTAGTTGTCGACCCGGCATCCGATTGGCCGCTTTTTGCTGAAAAGGCACGTGAACTGCTGGACGTGCACAAGGTTGCGGCCGTGTTCGGCAACTGGACATCGGTAAGCCGCAAGTCGGTTCTGCCGGTTTTTGCCGAACTCAACGGCATTCTCTTCTACCCGGTTCAATATGAGGGTGAAGAAAGCCAGCGCAATGTCTTCTACACCGGCGCAGCGCCGAACCAGCAGGCCATTCCTGCCGTTGACTATCTGCTGGCCAATGAAGAGGTTGAGCGTTGGGTTCTTGCCGGAACCGACTATGTCTATCCGCGCACGACCAACAAGATCCTCGAAGCCTACCTGAAATCCAAGGGTGTCGCGGACGAAGATATCATGATCAATTATACGCCCTTCGGTCATTCCGACTGGCAGACAATTGTTTCCGATATCAAGGCATTCGGATCGGAAGGCAAAAAGACCGCCGTTGTTTCCACCATCAATGGCGACGCCAATGTTCCCTTCTACAAGGAACTGGGCAACCAGGGCATTTCCGCAACCGACATTCCCGTCGTTGCTTTCTCGGTCGGTGAAGAAGAACTCGCCGGTCTCGATACCGAACCGCTCGTCGGTCACCTGGCTGCCTGGAACTATTTCCAATCGGTCGACACGGAAGAAAATGCAACATTCATCGAAACCTGGAAAGCATTTACAGGCGATGAAAACCGGGTCACCAACGACCCCATGGAAGCCCATTACATCGGTTTCAACATGTGGGTGAAAGCCGTTGAAAAAGCCGGCACGACCGATGTCGACACGGTGATTGACGAAATCGTCGGCGTGGCGGTTCCAAACCTGTCGGGCGGCTATTCGGCAATGATGCCGAACCACCACATCACCAAGCCGGTTCTGATTGGTGAAATCCAGGCAGACGGACAGTTCGAAATCGTCGAGCGCACCAACGGCCTTGTTGCCGGTGATGCCTGGTCTGATTACCTGCCGGATTCAGCCAAGCTGATTTCCGATTGGAGAAAACCACTGTCCTGCGGCAACTTCAATGTCGAAACCTCCACCTGTGGCGGCAAAGGCAGCTAAGGCGCAAATGCCCTGAACCTGCAGCGGGCAATTGTTGCCCGCTGTCTTTCCTCTGACCAAAAATGACCCATGCAGCACCTCATCCGATTTCTGATCGCACTTCTGATCGTGCCATTGCTGATCACCGGCGTCAGCGCCCAAACAGACCCGCGCAGCCTCATCGACGCGATGGCTGTGGGCAATCTGAAAGCCCGCGCAGCGCAGATTGAAGCCCTTGCGGCAACTGGCGATGCCAAAGCCGTACCAGCGCTCCAGGCACTGAGTGATGGTGCGCTCTATTTCCGAAAATCAGACAAAAAGGTCTTCATTGCACAGAAGGCAGGAAATGATTTTGACCTGATTGACCCACTGACCGCCGAAAATATCGGCACCGTTCCCAAGGGGAGCGTCAGCAAGGTCAAGGTGAACAATTCACTGCGCCGCCTGATCCGCAGCGTGATCGGAACGCTGACTTTGCTCAGCCCCGATCCGCAAGTCCGGATTGCCGCGGCACAGACCATTTTCAAAACCGGTGATCCGGAAAGCCTGGAAGCGCTTGATCGCGCTCTGGTGCAGGAAAAGGCGCCAGACGTGCGTTTGGCCATGGAACTGGCGCGCGCATCGGTCATTTTGAAATCCGATTCCACCGATGCCGACAAGATTGCCGCCATTGGCCTTATCCAGAAAGGCGATGGCCGCGAGGCCATTCCGCTCCTTAATGAATTTGCCGCCCAGTCCGACGGCCCCGTCTCGGCGGCCGCGAACAAGGCCATCGTCGAAATTGAAAAGACCATTGCCCTTTGGGATATCGGCCAGACTGTCTGGTATGGCATATCGCTTGGTTCAGTGCTGCTGCTTGCCGCAATCGGCCTGGCCGTGACATTCGGCGTGATGGGCGTCATCAATATGGCGCATGGCGAAATGGTCATGCTCGGCGCCTATACGACCTATGTGGTTCAGGAGATCATCCGCAACGGATATCCTGGCCTGTTTGACTATTCACTCGCTCTGGCCTTGCCGCTGGCATTTCTGGTCTCCGGCTCCTGCGGATTTGTGATGGAACGCACCATCATCCGCTTTCTCTACGGGCGGCCGCTTGAAACCTTGCTGGCAACCTGGGGGGTCTCGCTGATCCTGCAGCAGACCATCCGCACCATTTTCGGTTCCACCAACAAGGAAGTCGGCAATCCGACATGGATGTCGGGGGCCTATGAGCTTGGCGGACTGACCCTGACGGCCAACCGGCTGTGGATCGTGGTCTTTGCCCTCTTCGTCTTTGCCGCCCTGTTTGTGGTTCTCAAGAAAACCGGCTTCGGTCTGCAGATGCGGGCCGTCACGCAAAACCGCAAGATGGCCTCTTCCATGGGCATCAGAACACCCTGGGTGGACGCCCTGACATTTGCACTGGGCTCGGGCATTGCCGGGATCGCCGGGGTCGCACTCTCGCAGATCGCCAATGTATCGCCCAACCTGGGGCAGAACTATATCATCGACAGTTTCATGGTGGTGGTTTTCGGCGGTGTCGGCAACCTTTGGGGAACCCTGATCGGGGCACTGACGCTGGGGGTCGCCAACAAGTTCCTTGAGCCCTTTGCCGGTGCTGTTCTGGCCAAGATCCTGATTCTCGTCTTCATCATCCTTTTCATTCAGAAACGGCCACGCGGGCTGTTTGCACTCAAGGGACGGGCCGTCGAAGCATGATCACCTCATTCCTGTTCAAGGCTCTGGACCGGCGCGCCATCTGGGTTGTCTCTGCCCTGATTGCGCTGGCCATCGTGGTGCCTGCATCCAATCTCTTGCTGCCGTCTGACAGTGCTTTTCATGTTTCCAATTTCACCATCAGCCTGATCGGGAAATATCTGACCTATGCCCTTCTGGCCCTGGCGCTGGATCTTGTGTGGGGCTATTGCGGCATTCTGTCTTTGGGACATGGCGCTTTTTTCGCACTGGGCGGCTACGCCATGGGCATGTATCTGATGCGCCAGATCGGCTCGCGCGGCGTTTATGGCGACCCGCTCCTGCCCGATTTCATGGTCTTCCTGAACTGGAAGGAACTGCCCTGGTTCTGGCTCGGGTTTGACCAGTTCTGGTTCGCCGCCCTGATGATCCTTCTTGTCCCCGGCGTCCTGGCCTTCGTCTTCGGCTGGTTTGCCTTCCGCAGCCGCGTCACCGGCGTCTATCTGTCGATCATCACCCAGGCCATGACCTATGCGCTTTTGCTGGCCTTCTTTCGCAATGAAATGGGCTTTGGCGGAAACAATGGGCTGACCGATTTCAAGGATATTCTGGGCTATGACATCCAGTCTGACACCACCAGAGCCGCGCTGTTTTCCGCATCTGCGCTGGCTCTGGCAACATCCTTTCTCATCTGCTCAGGCATCGTGCGCTCCAAATTCGGCAAGGTGCTGGTGGCGGTGCGTGATGCGGAAAGCCGTTCGCGTTTTATCGGCTACCGTGTCGAAAACGTAAAACTCTTTGTCTTCGTTGTATCAGCCATGATGGCCGGCATAGCCGGGGCGCTCTATGTGCCGCAGGTCGGCATCATCAATCCGGGCGAATTCGCACCCGCCAATTCGATCGAAGTGGTTATCTGGACAGCCGTGGGCGGCAGGGGCACGCTGATTGGACCGATCATCGGCGCAGTGCTGGTCAATGCAGGCAAATCCGTCTTCACTGCAGCTTTCCCGGAATTCTGGCTTTTCGCCCTTGGCGCACTGTTTGTTGCCACAACATTATTCCTTCCCAAAGGTGTTGTCGGCAGTTTTTCCAGCGCCATGGCCTGGCTGCGGCGTCGCACGGCAAAATCCGACACACCGGTTGCCGAGCCAACAGTGAGGGCCGCAGAATGACCAAATCCGCAGCGGGAAGTCTGCTCTATCTGGACGGTGTCCACGTATCCTTTGACGGCTTCAAGGCCATCAACAATCTGTCACTTATTCTGCAGCCGGGTGAAATGCGGGCCATCATTGGCCCCAATGGCGCTGGCAAGACCACCATGATGGATATTGTGACCGGCAAGACAAGACCTGACAGCGGCGATGTGATCTTCGACGGCGGCATTGATCTGACCCGGCACGATGAAACCGATATTGCCCAACTGGGCATCGGCCGCAAATTTCAAAAACCCACCGTCTTCGAAAGCCATACCGTCTGGGACAATCTCGAACTGGCGCTCAATCGCAACCGCAGTGTATTCGCCACCCTGTTCTACGTCACAACGCAACGAGACCGCGACCAGATCCACGACATTCTGGAGACAACCCGTCTGGCTGCCCGCAAAGACGAATTGGCCGCCAATCTTTCGCACGGACAGAAGCAATGGCTGGAAATTGGCATGTTGCTGGCACAGGAACCCAAATTGCTGCTTGTCGACGAGCCCGTTGCAGGCATGACGGACGCCGAAACGGAAGAAACCGCGCGATTGCTGCGGGAAATCGCCAAATCCCGATCCGTGGTGGTGGTCGAGCATGACATGAGCTTCGTGCGCGATCTGGATGTCAAGGTGACCGTGCTGGCCGAGGGTTCGGTTCTGGCAGAAGGCTCGCTTGACCATGTCAGTTCCAATCAGAAAGTCATTGAGAATTACCTCGGGCGCTAGTGCCTTGCGGATTGCGGGTGAAACAGGAATGGTTGCAAGCTATGACAACACTTGAGGTCGAGGATGTGCATCTCCACTATGGTGCGGCGGAAGCCTTGCGCGGCGTATCGCTGAAGGCAGACCCCGGACGCATCACCTGTGTCCTGGGGCGCAATGGCGTTGGAAAAACGTCGCTGCTCAGCGCCATCACCGGCCAGCATGGCGTCACCTCCGGGTCGATCCGGTTTGAAGGCAAGGAGATCAAGGGCCAACCGCCCTACGCACGCGCTGCCCGCGGCATTGCCAGCGTTCCACAGGGGCGCGAGATCTTTCCGCTGCTCACGGTGCGCGAGAACCTGGAAACCGGTTATGCCTGCCTGTCGCGCAAGCAACGCTCTGTTCCACCCGAGGTCTTTGAGATGTTTCCGGTTCTCAACAGCATGCTGTCGCGGCGCGGCGGCGATCTTTCCGGTGGCCAGCAGCAACAATTGGCCATTGGCCGCGCGCTTGTGACCCGCCCGAAGCTTCTGATTCTGGATGAACCGACCGAAGGCATCCAGCCATCCATCATCAAGGATATCGGCCGCGCGCTGACCTATCTTCGCGACAGCGCCGGACTGACCATCTTGCTGGTGGAACAATATCTCGACTTCTGCCGTGAACTGGCCGACCATGTCTATATCATGGACCGCGGTGAAATTGTGCATAGCGGCCCGCCGGAAGATCTGGATAATGCGGACACACGCCGCCACTTGATGGTATGATGCAATGCAATGAACAAATATGACACCATCGCCAGCGCCGCCGGCAGCATCCCGGTGAAGGCCCCTGCCGCACCCATGCAGCGCGCCCGCGGTGCCGCACGGCTCAGCGCCACCCATCTGGACGGCAGGACCCGTCTTGCACGGCTCTATCAGCAAGGCTCCGCGAAAATTCGCATGCCGCGCAGCCATCATGGGTCTGCGCTCGACGCAGTCCTGATCAACACCTCGGGTGGCTTGACTGGCGGTGACCAGATGGACTGGACCATCGATCTCGGGCAAAATGCCAAGGCGATCGTCACCACACAGGCCTGTGAAAGAATCTATCGGGCACGGTCCGACGCAGCCTGCATCAACACCGACATCAGCCTTGCCGAGGGCGCAGCCCTGTCCTGGCTTCCGCAGGAAACAATCCTCTTTGACGGCGGAGCCTTTGACCGAAAACTGACGGTCAGACTGGCGCCCACCGCCAGCTTTCTCATGGTCGAACCATTGATCATCGGTCGCACGGCGATGGGGGAAATCGTCAGCTCCGGATCGATTGACGATCATTGGCGCATATATCGCGGCGGGCACCTGCTGCATGCGGAAGACACGCGGCTTGACGGTGACATGCAGTCACTCCTCAACCGCGCCAGCACCACGGCCGGAGCCATTGCCCTGGCCACCATCATTGTGGTGCATGACGATTGCGATGATATGGTGGAGCCGCTGCGCCAGAGGCTCGGCGCAAACAGCGGCATCAGTTGCATCCATTCGTCAGCCGGCAAACGCCTTGTGTTTCGCTGCATTGCCGAATCGGGTTTTGCCTTGCGCAAGGAAATTGTTCCGGTCATTGATTGGTGCAACAGCAAGATCATCGGTCACGGCCATGGCCTGCCGAAACTGTGGAACACTTGAGGAGATCCCATGAATCTGACACCGAGGGAAAAGGACAAATTGCTGATCGCCATGGCGGCCGAAGTGGCGCGCAAGCGACTGGCGCGCGGCGTGAAGCTCAATTACCCCGAAGCCATCGCGCTGATATCCGATCATGTTGTCGAAGGCGCCAGGGACGGCGAAACCGTTGCCCATCTGATGGAGGCCGGCGCCCATGTGTTGACGCGAGACCAGGTCATGGCAGGCATCGCCGAGATGATCCACGATATTCAGGTTGAGGCGACATTTCCCGATGGCGTCAAGCTCGTCACTGTCCATCAGCCAATCCGATAGAACCGGAGATACCCCATGATTCCAGGTGAAATCATCTGCGCCCAGAGCGACATTGTGCTCAATGAAGGCGCCCAGACCCTGACCATCAAGGTCGCCAATCGCGGTGACCGCCCGGTGCAGGTCGGCAGCCATTATCATTTTTACGAATCCAACGAAGCGCTCGATTTTGATCGCGAAAAGGTGCGCGGCATGCGCCTCGATATTGCAGCCGGCACGGCCGTGCGCTTTGAACCGGGCCAGGAACGCGAAGTCACACTTTTACCGTTCGGCGGCAAGCGCCGGGTTTTTGGTTTCCAGCAGAAAATCATGGGATCACTCTAATGCCAACCAGGATTTCCAGAGCCGCCTATGCGGATATGTTCGGCCCCACAACCGGCGACAAGGTGCGGCTGGCGGACACTGTCTTGTTTATCGAAGTTGAACGCGACCTCACCGTCTATGGTGAAGAGGTCAAATTCGGTGGCGGAAAGGTCATCCGCGACGGCATGGGGCAATCTCAGGTCACCAGAGCCGCCGGTGCGGTCGATACGGTGATCACCAATGCCCTGATCGTCGACCATAGCGGCATCTACAAGGCCGATATCGGCCTTCGCAATGGTCTCATTCACGCCATAGGAAAGGCCGGCAATCCCGATACGCAACCCGGTGTCGATATCATTATCGGCCCGGGCACGGAGGTCATTGCGGCTGAGGGTAAAATCGTCACCGCCGGCGGCTTCGACTCCCACATCCACTTCATTTGCCCCCAGCAGATTGAAGAGGCGCTGATGTCCGGCGTCACCACCATGCTGGGCGGCGGTACCGGCCCGGCCCATGGCACGCTAGCCACCACCTGCACACCCGGCGCCTGGCATATCGGGCGCATGATCCAGGCGGCCGACGCCTTTCCGATGAATCTGGCCTTTGCCGGCAAGGGCAATGCGTCACGCCCCGAAGCGCTGGAGGAAATGGTTCTGGCCGGGGCCTGTTCGCTGAAACTGCATGAAGACTGGGGCACCACCCCCGGCGCCATCGACACCTGCCTGTCGGTGGCCGACGCCCATGACATCCAGGTGATGATACACACCGACACGCTCAATGAGAGCGGATTTGTCGAAAGCACCATCAAGGCCATCAACGGGCGCACCATCCACGCCTTTCATACGGAAGGCGCCGGTGGCGGCCATGCGCCCGATATCATCAAGATTTGCGGGCTGCAGAATGTCATTCCATCATCAACCAATCCAACCCGCCCCTATACGGTCAATACCGTGGATGAACATCTGGACATGCTGATGGTCTGCCACCATCTGGATGACGGCATTCCCGAAGATGTGGCCTTCGCGGAAAGCCGCATACGAAAAGAGACCATTGCCGCAGAGGATATTCTGCACGATCTCGGCGCCTTTTCGATCATTGCCTCGGACAGCCAGGCCATGGGCAGGGTCGGCGAGGTGCTGATCCGCACCTGGCAGACGGCCGACAAGATGAAACGCCAACGGGGCCGCCTGGCAGAAGAGACCGGCGAGAATGACAATTTCCGGGTGAAACGCTACATTGCCAAATATACGATCAATCCGGCCATCGCCCAGGGGCTGTCGAAACATATTGGCTCCATCGAGGTCGGAAAACGCGCCGACATCGTTCTGTGGAAACCGGCCTTTTTTGGCGTGAAACCCGAAATGATCCTGGTTGGCGGAACCATCGCCGCAGCGCCCATGGGTGATCCCAATGCATCGATCCCGACGCCGCAGCCCGTACACTATCGCTACATGTTCGGGGCCTATGGCAAGTCTCTGACAAATTCCTCGGTCACCTTCGTGTCCAAGGCGTCGATGGAAACCGATCTGCATGCAAGCCTTGGCGTGGACAAGGCATTTGTCGCCGTCGAGAACACCCGCAGTGGCATCGGAAAATCATCGATGATCCACAATTCCGCGACCCCGCATATCGAAGTGGATCCGGAAACCTACGAGGTTCATGCCGATGGTGAATTGCTGACCTGTGAACCGGCAGACGTGGTTCCCATGGCCCAGAGGTATTTTCTGTTTTGACCCATCCGACCGTCTCTTCGCTGTGCGCGATCAAATCCGGTGAGGCCGCCGATACGATCACCCTTGATGAAACGGCCCGCCACCGTCGGCGCATGACGCTGACCTCCGACAACGGCATCACCTTCCTTCTCAACCTGCCGCATGCCCGGTTGCTGCGCCACGGGGAAGGCCTGCTGCTCAGTGATGGCCGGATGATCGAGGTGCGCGCAACACCGGAAAAGCTCTATCGGGTCCGCGCTGATTCCACCCACCACCTGTTGCAACTTGCCTGGCATCTGGGCAACCGCCATTGTCCAACACAAATCGCTGATGATTGTCTGCTGATCCGCCATGACCATACGTTGCGCGCCATGCTGGAAGGTCTCGGCGCCCATATTGAAGACATAGAGGCCCCCTTCGATCCGCAGGGCGGCGCCTATGAAAACCCCCATGCAGACCATGTTCATGGCGATGATCACCCCCATGACCATCATCACGGTCATCACCATGACTGAAATCGCCGCCGGCCGGAAATTGCTGCGTTTGCTCACCTGGATGTCACCGACCTTTCCGATAGGCGCTTTTGCTTATAGCCACGGCCTGGAACGCGCCGTCCATGATGGATTGGTTGTGACCCGGAACGATCTTTACGATTGGCTGCACGACCTGATGACGCGCGGCTCAGCCTGGAACGATGCGGTGCTCTTTGCGCAAAGCTGGAACGATGCACAATCCGGCGCTGATCTCCATGAACTGGCGGCATTGGCCGAAGCCATGGCGCCCTCTGCCGAGCGCCACATGGAAACCATGATGCAGGGAACGGCCTTCCTGGATGCAGCACGTGCCTGGCCGGACGACGTCTTTGCGCGCCTGCCAAAGGACTGCGCAATGCCCGTTGCGGCTGGCGCCTTGTCAGGCGCCCATGGCATCCCGCTTGAACAGGCTCTGGCCGCCTATTTGCACGCATTCCTCGCCAATCTCATTCAGGCAGGTCTGCGGCTGATGCCGCTTGGTCAAGCCGATGGCGTGGCGCTTCTGGCACGCCTTGAAGACTGCGTGCTGGCAACCGCGCGCCGGGCTTGCCCCGCAACACTCGACGATCTGGGCAGCGCGACAATCCTTGCGGAAATCGCCTCCCTCAAACATGAAACCCAGAATTCCAGGCTTTTTCGATCATGACCCCATTTCAAAACGGCCCCTTGCGTGTGGGCATCGGCGGACCGGTCGGCTCCGGCAAGACAACACTCACCGAAAAATTGTGCAAAGCCATGCGGGAGCGATATTCCATCGGCGTGGTGACCAACGATATCTATACAAAGGAAGATGCCGAGGCGCTGGTGCGGCTACAGGCGCTGTCATCAGATCGCATCGTCGGCGTGGAGACCGGTGGCTGCCCGCACACGGCAATCCGTGAGGATGCTTCGATCAATCTGTCTGCTATTGCCGCACTCACCGCGCGCCATCCTGATCTTGATATTGTCTTCATCGAATCCGGCGGCGACAATCTGGCAGCGACCTTCTCGCCGCAATTGGCCGATGTAACGCTCTATGTCATTTCAGTGTGCCAGGGAGAGGAAATTCCACGCAAGGGCGGGCCTGCCATTACCCGCTCCGATCTGTTGATCATCAACAAGGCGGATCTGGCGCCGCATGTCGACGCCGACCTGTCCGTCATGGAACGCGACGCCGCCAGAATGCGCCCTGACAAAAAGAGCCTGTTTACCGATATGCGACGCGGCAAGGGTGTCGATGAGATCGTTGCCTTCCTGATCGAACTGGGTGGCTTGCCTGACCATGGCGTTTCAACACACCTCGAGAATGCCGGCTGATTGTCCTGATGACCCTATGATCTGGTCGCGGTGCGGATATATATACTGGCACCGCCAAGGCCCTCAGTCTCGAAGATGGAACAGCACACATGACACAGAAAAACCGACGCATCGTTCTGGCATCGCGCCCGACGGGATCGCCCGTCGCAGCAAACTTCCGGCTGGAAGAGACAGACATTCCGCAGCGTGGCGCGGGCGAAGTTCTGCTGAAAACCCTCTATCTTTCGCTCGATCCCTATATGCGTGGCCGCATGAATGATGCACCGTCCTATGCCCCTTCGGTCAATCTTGACCAGACCATGGTGGGTGGGACGATCAGCCGTGTGGTGGAATCTGCAAATCCCGGGTTTTCCAAGGGTGATCTGGTGCTCAGCGCCAATGGCTGGCAGGATTATGCCCTGTCCGATGGTGTCGATCTGTCAAAGTTGGACAAGACCATGGCGCAACCGTCTCTTGCTTTGGGTGTTCTGGGCATGCCCGGTTTTACTGCCTATGTGGGCTTGCTGGATATCGGTCAGCCGGCTGCAGGTGAAACCGTCGTTGTCGCGGCGGCCAGTGGCGCTGTCGGTTCCGTGGTTGGCCAGATAGCAAAGTTGAAGGGCTGCCGCATTGTCGGCATTGCCGGCGGCCCGGAAAAATGCCGCTATGTGGTCGAGGAACTGGGCTTTGACGCCTGCATTAACCACCGTGATCCGTGGCTGAAGGAAAATCTTGCAGCGGCCTGCCCGGATGGCATCGACGTCTATTTTGAAAATGTCGGCGGCGCCGTATTCGATGCCGTTCTGCCTTTGCTCAATGTCCACGCCCGCATTCCCCTGTGCGGCCGCATCGCCAGCTTCAGCGCCACCAGCCTGCCGGAGGGTCCCGACCCCACGCCTGCCCTGTTCGGAAACCTTCTGGTCAAGCGCATCAAGGTTCAGGGCTTCATCATCTTCGATCATTATCAGGCGCGTTTTGATGCCTTTGCCAGGGACATGGCCACATGGTTGAGCGAAGGTCGGATCAAATACCGCGAAGACATGGTGGACGGTCTGGAGAACGCGCCTGAAGCCTTTATCGGCCTGCTGAAGGGCAAGAACTTCGGCAAGCTGGTCATTGATGTCGCGGCATGAAAATAGATTTCTGTGGTATACGCAATGCATCAATCGACTTTGATTGCCTGACAAGCAAAGCCCATTTATAAAACCCTTTCCCGTAGAAAATGACAGATGGATGCAAGAGAACACATTGCATGGATATGAATCCGGATTGGGTCGACGACAATAAACCAGACACAATTGCGCCTCATGAGAAACCCGGTTTTCAAAATCAGGTCGAATCGCGCCTTGTCCTGAATTTTTCCGGTTTTGAAAAATCCAGCATCGACAACCAGATTTCCAATCTGCTGCGCTGCGGTCGACAATCTGGAGCCTTGTTCGAATTCGAATTGAAAGGTCCGGATTCGCCGCCTGTCGCGGAAAGCGCCCATGATGCGGCCTGCTCCGTCCATGCTGAAGGCGACGACTGGCATACGAACACAAGGCTCGTCCAGTTCGGCTGGTACGATATCGTCTCCCGATACGACGGCATGAAATTTCCTGGCGGTGCAATCTCCAACGCGGCCAAATATCTGGCCTTCTTTGCCGACGGCACCGTTTTTCGCTATCTCAAAGCAAGCAAACTGTATTTTTTCTTCACGATCTATCCAATGGTCTGCTGGATCGTAGCAGCCCTGGTCAGCTTCCAGCTGGCAAGTCTCATGACAGGGTCATTGATACAGCCGGGTCCCATGTTTGCATGGACGACCATTGCTTTGACCATTGGCATCTGGCTGTTATTGCTCAAGTGGCCAGGCGATTACCTTTATCTTCGAACGACCATTGGAAATTGGGGGTTTGCACGGGACCTGATCAATCGCTCCAATCCGGAGGTGGAAGACAGAATGGTGCTGTTTGCACGCCGGATGGGAGATGAGATTTCCCGGTCTGATCACGACGAAATCGTCATCGCCGGCCACAGTTTCGGAAGTGTTTGGGCGATCAGCGCATTGTCGCTTGCACTGAAAGAAAAACCCGGGCTTCTCGACAACAAAAAGGTCCGCATACTTGCACTGGGATCCAGCCATCTGAAGGTTGCCCTTTGTCCGAAAGCCGGGTGGATGCGGCGACAACTTGAACATGTCTTGAAGGAAAAAACGATCTACTGGCATGAGTTTCAATCTAAAGACGACGCCATATCGTTTTACAAGGCTGACCCTTTTGAGCCGGCCGGGATCGATGCTCCAGCAGGCGGTTACTCTGTGTATTATGTCCGCTTCAAATATGGTTTGACTGTTGCGCGTTATCAACGCATGAAGCGCTCGCTCTATCGAACCCATTGCCAATATGTGCGCCAGAATGACCGGCCTGTCAGCTATGATTTCGGTTTGCGGCTCTTTGGTCCCCTGGATGCAGAAGAGCTTGCCGAGAAACCTGAATTGCTGACTGATTGGCCAAACGTAAAAGCAGGACAATTGTGATGGATATGGATCTGACTCTGTGGAGCAAGATCGTCTGGTGTGTCTTTATTGTCCTGTGGGCGGGTTTGCGCTGGCGACCAAATGTCAGGTCCCGGCGCCATGGGATCAAGCTGACAAGGCGCCCCCTCAAGGAGCAGATCTCACTGGCAATTTCGTTCAGCGGGCTTGGGTTGCTGCCGGGAATATGGGTGTTCTCCGGCCTCCCCTCTGCGCTGGATTATAGCCCTGATCCACGCATGTTTGCCATTGGCATCGGCTTGTTTGGCGTCTCGCTTGTTCTCTTCCGCCTGACCCACAAGGCCTTGGGAGTAATGTGGTCCAACAGCCTTGATCTGCGCGAAGGACATCAGTTGATCACCACATCAATCTACAGCAATTTGCGCCATCCCATGTATTCGGCATTCTGGCTTTGGGCGCTTGCGCAGGCTTTCCTGCTGCCAAACTGGCTGGCGGGTTTTGCCGGGCTTGTGGGTTTTGGTACGCTGTTTTTTCTTCGAATCGGTCAGGAAGAGAAAATGATGGAATTGGAGTTTGGTGAATCCTACCGGGAATATGTCAAAAAAACCAAGCGGATCATTCCGGGTATCTATTGAATGTGCCGCAGCCAACACTGGAACATTGTTTTTTGAATTGAATACATCACGGATTATTAATATTGCAAGATATTCTTGGCACAATCGGAAATGGTTGATTTCGGTTGATTGCCAACGGAACAAAGCTTGCCGACAGATATTCTGAGAGGGGAACAGGACATGGGTGATATCAGTAAATTCGTAAAACAGGCGCTGGCGGGTGCACTTGCCATAACCTTGTCTTTTGGCATGGTTGCCACAGCAAATGCCGGCGAGGATCACCAGTCCGAGCTGGTGCGAAACGATGCGCCCTGGGGCATTTCGGTTGCATCCTATAACAGCCGCAAGACCGAAACCCGGATCAGGCGAACCGGTGAAGTCTATCTTCTTCGTGGTTTGGCAAATATCTTTTCTCTCGGCATGGACGAGATTGAAAGGAAGATGCGCGCCAAGGGGCTGGACGCTGTCACGTTCAATCACAGCGGCTGGAAATATCATGCAGATGATATCATCAAGCGATCAAAGAAGAAAAATGTCTCCTATCCGATCATTATCGCAGGGCACTCGCTGGGCGCCAACAGCGCCGTATCAATGGCCAATTACCTGGCCAAGAACAAAATCAAAGTGGCTCTGGTCGTCACATTTGATCCAACCATCAAGCGGATTGTTGGCAAGAACATCAAAACAGTGATCAATTATTATGTGCCGAACGGGAAAAATGAAGTTGTAAGGGGTCGCGGTTTTCGAGGCAGAATCAAGAATGTGGATATCACTGACCGCAAGGGTGTCGGACATATGAATGTCGAAAAAAACCCCAAACTGCAACAGGACCTGATCAACCGCACCATGAAGCTGACCAGGAAAACGAAACGTCGGAAAACATCCTGAGTACCGGCAAATACGGTTCATAATCGAGTTGGCGACCTGACAGGCCTGGGCCAATTGATAGGCATCGCCACGGTTGGCCCAGGCGAGACCCGCTTGCTGTCAGCCGTCGCTCTCTTCTGCTGCAGCTCTGGCCTTTTCAGCCACGATGCTGCGTCGCAAGACAAGATAGTCAACCACCCCGATAATCGCCACCACAATGGACACGGGCACGAGCGCGAACCCCAGCCACTCCAGCCAATTGTCTTCGGTCAGCTTGAGCATGCCGATTCCCGATACAAAAAGCGCAAGGGCAGTATTGAGATAGGCCAGCAGCGTACGTCGATTGGCCAGTTCCGTGCGCACGATGGCCAGCACCAGGTTTTCGACGGACCGTTTTTCTTCATTGTTCAAAAGCACCACCTCGCTTCAACTTGCCACACGAGCGTCAGGACCCTCTCCTTCATCTCATGTATTCAGACAGAATTGAACCTTTTGCGTGGAGACAAGCAGGCGCAACGATGACTGGTTGCGCAAAAGGCCGTCCAAAATGGAAAAACAGGCTGGAAAGACTGGCGGCATTTGATGAATTGTCGTACGGTTTTGGCGCACAGTTCCCATTCTAAGTAGTTCAAAACATGTCCTATTTCACGACCCTATTCTGCGACGCCTGCCGAAGTGTCCCGCAAAAGCCCGGGGCGATGCCCATCGCGCCGGAAACCACGACATGAAGCGTCTGGCGATCGACATAGGCTCTGCTTTTGCAGATCTGGCCTATCACACGGAAGGGCAGCCGCAGGTCCTCAAACACCCTGCAGATGGCGATTCGGAAGGCGAAACCGTGATGCAGGCGATTGCAGCGGGCGCTGGCAAATTCGGCTTTGCCGTGGCTGATCTGGGTGAGATACGGATTGGATCAACGGGCGCATTGAATGCAGTTCTGAAACGCAAAGGCGCGCAGATTGCACTTTTGTGTACACAGGGATTTGGCGACACGCTGTATCTCGCGCGACAGAACCGCATGGACCTTTATGATCCGGTCGCCGCACCGCGCGCGCCCGCGTTTCTTCTCGACCCGACAGATGTCCACGAAATTGCCGGCAGGATGGATGCACGGGGAAACGAAGTCACTCCGATCAACAGGGCTGCCCTGTCCGAACTTGCAGAGCGCATCCATGCCGACAAGGTTGAGGCCGTGGCCGTCTGCCTGTTGTTTGCGCATGTCAATCCGGCCCATGAACTGGCCTGCTACGAGATTTTGAGTGCCTTGTGCCCCGATGTGCCAATCAGCCTGTCCCATCAGGTCGATCCACAGCCGCGCGAATATGAACGGACAGTATCGACCTGTCTGGATGCCTGGCTGAAACCGGCGCTGACGGATACAACAACGCAGATCGGCAGGGACCTTGAGGCACAGGGATTTGCAGGCCGCATTTTCTATGGCGACGGTCGCGGCACACTGGTGTCACAGGACATCGCCGCGCAACAGCCCGGCGCATTGCTGGCCAGTGGTCCAGCCGCTGCGGCATTGCATGCCAGCCGTTTGAGAGCCGAGAAGACCGACAATGCGACCGATGCGCCGGCACGCCTGACGGTGGATATCGGTTCCGTCAGCTGCGATATTTCCTACACAAAACAGAAGGGCGATCCTCCATTGGTACCGGCAGCACTTTATGGTGGTATTCCCATGCGGCGCGATATGGTCGATCTGCACAGTATCGCTCTGGGCGGACGACATTGCGCCATGGTGCATCCGGGTGGACATATAACCTTCTCAATGCAGGCGCAGCCTCACTTACCCAGCCTTGATCTGGCCTTGCGTGTCCTCGGTCGCTGCACCCCATTGCCCAGCGCCAACGAAATCAAATTGCTGGAAGACATGGCGACAGGCGCCGGATGGGACGGCGCACAGGACGCAGCGGCACGGATTGTTACAGCGGCCGAACTGGAAGTGGCAGGTGCTGTCATGGGATTTGCCGTGCGGCGCAATATTGATCCGGCCGGGGCTCATCTGGTCGCCATGGGCGGGCTGGGCCCGGTTCTGGCGCCGGGTATTGCCGCGCTTTTGTCCATGCGGCAGATCCTCTTGCCATTTGCACCGGGCGCTGCCGGGGCCCTTGGGCTTCTTCAAGCCGCCCCGAGATACGAGGCAAGCACAAATATCGCTCGCCCCATGGGTGATTTGACCGCCCCTGAACTCGCCGCACTATACACCAGCCTTGAAGCGCAGATCGAAGCACAATTCCCCAAACGCGATGGGTTACCGGCAGTGCAGGACAGCACAATTCTCAACCTGGCAGCGACAGCCCATATGCACCCATTGCAGGTAACGATGCAGGGTTTTCCGGAAACAGCCGCACAGATCATGCAGGCCTTTGCGACAACCTATGAAAATCAGTTGGGTATCGCGCCACCGGGTTCCGGCTATGTCTTTTCCATCGCCCTGCGCCGTGACGCGATAAACGATTCAACGATTGCGGCACGCAAGGATCCGGCTCGGGATCTGGCCGGCCACTCAGGCGTCCGTGAAACGGCCGCCGGGACGATTTGGGTCGGAGACATGTGGACGTTGCATGAGACCGGGACCGGGTTTTCCATGCATTGGAAGGAGCAGGCCCGATGACGGTTGACCCAAGGGTTTTTCAGATGCGGCTGGACGGCCTGGCACAGGCCATGCAGGAAACATTGTTCCGCACAGCCGTTTCACCGGTGGTGCGTGAAGGTGCGGATGCCTCTTGCGGACTGTTCTCCGAGCGTGGTGAATTGCTGGCGCTGTCGGATGCCATTCCTCTTCTGTTAGGGGCCTTGCCGGGTGTCGTTCAGGCGATTCTCGCCGAATTTCCGCCCGAAGATATCCGCCCGGAACAGATATTCTGCATGAATGATCCGTTTCTTGGCGGCACCCATTTGCCTGATATCACCGTAATGATCCCGGTCTTTGCCCAGTCCCGTCTGGTGGGGTTTGCAGCCAGTATTCTGCATCATCAGGATGTCGGCGGGCTGCGCGCCGGATCAGTCCCACCCGATGCAGTGACGATCTTCCAGGAAGGCCTGCGTCTGCCGCCGATGATTCTCGGCCAAAACGGTGTCATGGACCGCCAGATGGTGCGGTTGATCGAGAGCAATTCACGCGCCCCTGAAATCGTATTGGGTGATCTGATGGCCCAGATAGCCTCTGCCGGCGCGGCGGCCAAGGGGATGATGGCGATGTGCAGCGAGATCGGTGCCGAGCGTTTCATCGGGACCGCCGCCACCTGCCTCGATCAGAGCGAAAACACCATTGCAGCCCTGTTTGATAGTTTGCCGCCCGGCCCTTTTGTCGGGCACGACGGGTTGGACCCCAATGCGGACTTGCCGCCCTGTGAGGTGACGGTTGCAATCACGCTGCGCGACGGGCATCTGACGGCGGACTTTACCGGGTCCTCGCCGCAGGTTCAGGCACCGGTCAACTGCGTGCGTTCCGGGCCACTGTCCGCTGTGCTTTATGCCGTTTTGTGTCTGGCGGGAAAATCCGCCCTGCGCAATGGCGGTCTGCTGCGCCGCATTCGCCTTGTCTTGCCGGAAGCCAGCGTGGTCAACGCCGCAGCCCCGGCGGCGGTCAATGCCCGCATGAATATGGTGCGTTGCATCACGTCATCGGTGTTGCAGGCCATTGCACAGGCAGCGCCTGATGTCATGCCGGCCGCCAATTCCGGCATGTCCTATGTGGTGGCTTTTTCCGGCACGCATGCCGATGGGCGCCCCTTTGTCACCACCGAGGTGATTGCCGGCGGCGCCGGTGGTGGCCCTGACCGTGATGGCGCTTCGGCCATTTCAACGGATGTCGGCAATGCAATGAACATGCCTGGCGAGGCTTTGGAAGAGATTGCACCGGTACGCCTTTTGTCTTCGGCTCTGCGCCGCGGATCAGGGGGAGCAGGAAAATATCGCGGTGGCGACGGGATCATCCGACTGTACGAAGCGCTGGCCGATCAGATCTCCGTGTCGGTACGCGGTGAACGGTTTATCCGGGTCCCATTGGGATTGAAGGGCGGTGGATCGCCGAAACCATCGGCAGCCATGATCTTGCGCACTGACGGCAGTAACATCCATCTGACAGCACGCTCGGCCATTACACTCAATCGCGGTGACAGGCTGCAGATCGAAAGCTGCGGCGGTGCCGGTTACGGCATTGCGGAAGACGCTGATTAACGGGGTGTCGGCTCAAATATTTTCAGGTTCAATCCGCATCATCTGAAGGCGCATTGCGCCTGACCCGACTGACCAGTTTGCTGCGCAGTCCCGGCATGAACACCGAACCCAGAAACATCAGACTGATGAGCAAAAACACCAGACTGATCGTAACCGCTCGATTTGAACCGCCTGCTCGGCGCTGCCCCCGGA